>ENA-OREC01000606-OREC01000606.1-marine-metagenome-genome-assembly--contig:-NODE-606-length-14851-cov-13.379924_pt1 | contig 14851 bp, 6 predicted proteins | sample MGYA00248626_ERZ508543 | MGnify/ENA primary metagenome ERZ508543 (study PRJEB26211, sample SAMN05518279) | marine metagenome | isolation source: Puget Sound, Washington, USA | host: Bankia setacea... | reverse complement strand
TCTGAAGAACATGCTCGGTTGTCTGGTCCTCCTCACCACAGGGACACGTTGGGGAAGGAACGATTGTTAGTTTCCTGTGCATGTGTGCATTGAGCCTGTTGTGGCCGGAACGCAGTCGTGCCAAAACCACCTGGCCTGGCCAACTTCTTTAGAAGCGTTTTGTTCAGTATGATGTTTTAGGTATCATATAACTTGCCAACCTTTCTGAAAATATGTATATTATGTTTATATGTGTATATGCATTCTCGTGTATGACCAGCTAGACCAGGAATATGAACTCAAGCGCTGTTAGACCTTATTTGTGTTTGCAAGCACTCTGGCGTGGTGTCAAAGGTGTATGTTGTGTATTGTTACACTGCAACCTTACCCAATGTTAACCCCGACCAGTTTCTTGCGTTGGATGGCTTGACATTGTTAATCTACAATGTGTCTTCATACATCAATTTAATGTTCACGCAAACTAGTACCAAGGGATGATGGCAGCTTACTCGACGAATGACCATCAAAATTGATTACGACCCTTTCCTGATTAAATGGTGGAGGGTTGATAAATAAGTTTGCGGGTGAGTAGGGAAAAGTGATCCGTCTTGTGGACCAGGTTGGGATTCTCTGCATGGCGATGTATCTGAAGGTGTATACACTAGTGTGAATGAATGGCTTATGTCTTCTTCACTAGCTACATGTGCCAAAACGCTACTCTTATTTAGTGCAAATGTTGGTGAGGGAGCTTGGCTATGTTTAATACAGACTGACCCAGGTTTAACGTTGTTTCCACGTAACTGAATGTACCATGAAGGACGCTGATGTCAGATAATGGTTGTCTATGTACTAAGTAAATTAAGCACACTGCATGTTACTAAAGCATGTAGACACTTTCAGACCTGCAGCCTATTCGCCACACCCTTACATTTATCATGTCAGACTTACATGACTGATGTTGCCAGCATGCACTCTTAAATGTTTAAAGTACAACCCATGTTACACGTTCACTCAGACATCCAAGTACATGTTCGTGAGTTTAGAAAAAATAAAAACCCGGAGATTCACGAGAAAAACTGAACAAAAATCAATATCAAAGGCTAAGCAACAGAACTAGCAAATAATTATATGCTTGAAGTGTTTTCACCACTGTAAAAATCCTGACTTTCTTTCTCGACTAGGACATTATATATTCAACTCACATTCTGACTCTCTCAACATAAAACGTATCTGATGGAAAATCTAGTTACCGTTTAGCTCCTTGCTGTCGTATTTGAATAAACGCGTGACAAAAACAACCGTATCAAAGCAAGCTGTTCTGTTTCATTGATTCGTTTTTGTTTTGCCTCAAGTTTTGCGTTGTTCTGCTTTTTTCCCGTTATTTTTACATGCTTTTTTTCTCGCTAATTTACATGTCTCTTTGTACCCAAAGATGTAGAACAGTCAGTAAGTACAGTTGTAAAAAATCAGCAAAGTTTTGTATTCTACATAGACTGTTTACATATACTACAAAGTAAGGTCTTACATAGTATACACATTACCTGTACACTGCATAGCGTTCATGCGAAACGGGCATCTGGGTACTTTTCAGTCAATATTTCGGCAATTATAATGTTTGAGCAGTAAGCACTGTCATCCACATATTTTGTTATAATGTGTAAACTAACGATTTCTAAGTAACTGACACAGAACCCGATGAAGCACACATATATATCGGGCAGCAGTCAGCATGAGAAACAAACGTAAAAGTGTATTCAGTCGCGTTCAAAACGATCATGTACATCAACGTTTTACAGTGGTGATCTGGATATGGCAATGAATCCTGTTTTTCATGGCCGATTTGTTTCTCATTTTTGGTCGACCCCCGTACGAGCAAATATCACCGAAAGCACGATCTTTAGCAATTACAATACACAATATCGTCGACTGAATTGAAGGACTTGCTTTATAGAAAGCGCAGACTTTAGAGATTCAGTTTATAATTGGCTACACAATGCTTGGAGAAGATTGAGTTCATCAATGTAAAGAAGACACTTGTTCATAACACAAATGCCTCTGATTAAGTAGCATTTGTCGAACAACATCTTCATAGCAACTGAAACAGAAAACGTAAGCTCTGTATCGACATTTGGAATAAATTGGACCTTCCATATATATGAGTTGTTTGGTCTTAGTTATGCGTTTTTGGACAGTTCCAATAGGAATCATTGTGTAACCATTGGCCATATATCAAACTTGAGCCTCTTGACATGAGCTTCAGCCAGTACGATCGCAGTGCACTTTACAACTCTAAATAGTTCAAAAGAGAAACGCAGTATATAGTTTAAATATCAGTATATAATAATAGTCACATTATGTTAAACATATAACATACACACAATACGTGTTATGTAAAGTGTATGATAACAGTAAATAAAACAGCATTGATTGTGCTAAAATGCATACCTGATGTAAAATTTACTCTTTTCTTTCAATGTTAAAAGGTTCAATGTAGTAGTCGGATACAAACTTGTTTTTGGCATACACGTATAGTATGTGGGAGTCTTCATATATGTATCACTCCTAGGTAAAAGGGTAACGAGACGCATTAACATGGTACCGTTCTTGTTAGTGTAAGGACATGACATTCTGCTTGCGTTTGTGTTGACAGAAAACTGCTGTTGATGTCTCCATGATTGGTCGCATACTTTGATCCTGTTAGACCCGGCTTATGTCAGGTTGTTCCGTATGAAACCATTTGAATTTTCATTAGCTTCCTCGAACTAGCCAAAATATCTCATCAGGAAAACCAACGACCAAAAGCTGCGCACAACCAGGAAACTCAGAGGTGTTCACACTGACGTAATGGCATTGCAACACGACCAGAAACCTTCTCAAATCGGTAACCAAAACAAGCTAACCAACCGATCAACTGACGAAACTTAGACCTTATACAGAGATACCCATCTTGGACACGAACAGACCGATGGCTAAATGCAACACAGACCTAAGTACAACTAACACAGTGACGTAAAAATAGAGCAGTTTGGAGGTAGGACATTGGGCGATGGTATACGTTCTACTGTTTTAAGTATTGAATGGCTACATACTTAATTACTTACAGCAGTGTTACAATGAATGTCCCAACATCAGTGAATACAGAGCCTGCTATTTTACACACATGACTGTGAAGTAGCAAGACGAGATCAAAGAGATGGGCGTGGCTGATGGACAACTGATAACGTCACTAGGTACAAATTGACATGGTTACCCTTGTACATGAATAATATTGCACCAGACTTGTACGAAACCTTGATTTTACACAATAAACATGATATGTAGTACATTTGTACCATGGTACTTGCTGATCATGTTTAGGAACTATTATTCTATTTTGAGGAACATATGGTAGATTGGAGTGGTTTTGTGAAATAGTGTCTCCTCTTGAAATAAAGTCTCTATAATTATGTTTTATTTTTCATTTTGCTAGCCTGTCGACAAATAATCATGACCGTACATTGTTTAACCTTCTTAAAGGACTCATTACGAAACAAATAACCCATATTAGTCAAACATTGCTTATATTTCGGTGTATATATATATACATGCACATTTGGAAATTTTGTTCAAACATAAATTGGCTGCAAATTGTTATTTTAATTTTCACTATGTCTACTATTCGATAATAAGCGTTTATGTATGACATTTGTTGTTTATTATTTCTCCATAAATGCAATATCCTCTAGGAAAAAATAAAAGAGTTATCATCGTGTTTAGGTTGTGTTGTCTTCATTACCGCACATACATATATATAGCTTTCGCTGTGTTTGCTATTTTGTGTCGATTAATAGTTTTGTACAGAATACAGTTTGTTTCATTTATCATGTTTTCCGTACATGGGGTGTTCTGACCACTCTGACATTACATACTATATTACTCCAAACCTCTGAGTGTTCATTAACTATATAGCGGTCTCATGTTGTGGCGTTTGTGTTAAATTAATCAAGACATGAGAGCATATTTACGTTACCTGTGTTTTGTCATAACAAGTCACCTGAATAAAATGATTATCATGTGAAAACAGGGAAATATAAATGCACACGATGTTTACATTTATACATTTGCTGACTTGCATTATCACACATTAAATTGGCTGTATACATACATTGTAGATATTATAATTGTTATTAAATATGTTGTTTAGGATCACATAATACAGACCTATATAAAACTATCACACATGCTTTAATATAATCCAAGTGATGTGTTTAAACTCCAACTTCTGAGAACGAAGACCAATGGATGAACACAAATCACGGTTTAATATATTCCTTATTTCTGTGTATATATATAAGAACACTTTCACTATTTTGCTAAAACTTCACTTAAACAATATATATAAAACTCCCTGTGGAGAAGAATAACGTGTTAAAAGTGATCTGCACAGAAAATACTCCAAACTGAAAATGAAGTTTCTGGACTTCTAAGATGTGTTATATTCGCTTAAAACAAATGGCAAGAATGATAATAAAGAATTTATAAATGTCTCTTAATAGGGCCTACATGGCCGTTAATGGAGCGAATTCTGCCCTAATGTCCATTACATCTCCTATAAAGAAACCTAAAACTGCGGTCAAATGGCATGAAACATCATCATATTGACACATTGACTGGTATTTCAGTTATTGAAAACAATAATCGGGACATTTCAAAGGCTATAAAGATTGTAGAACACCCCTCAAGTTAGAACTGTTTAAATAAATCACCAGCGACTACATGGACCTACAGGGGAACGCTTTTTGCTGTGTTGTTGATAGACAAGATAGTACATCGGTTTGTGGTGAAGCTATATATACATTATGTAAACACAAACACATTAACTTATATCAGTAAACGCTTGTTGTTTCCAGTAAATTACCTTCTACTTTTGATAGTTAAAGATCGTATCTTTACATTAAGATGTTATCGTTACATGGAACACGTAATTAGGTTCAATGCATTGAATTTACAACTGTTATAAGAACAATAGGACGCGAACAATCATTGAGTCGTTTATGTATTTATCTATATATCATATGCAGTATTTCTAAGATTTATTTGTAACCGTCTGAAATGGTTTCAATGTTCCAATAATTCAGGTAATGTATCAAGCCATTAGTATATACGTTTGAAAATCATGTTACTCGTGAACACGTGTTAATACCGGCGCAATTGCCACACAGTTGCCACACAGTTGCGAAGCTATAATTTGGTTTCGAACTCTTGTCAAAAGTGTTATATTCATTAGATCTCCACTGTATTATTGAATCAGTTAGTTTGGAAACGTAATTTATTTGACTTTAGTTATTTTACAATTTGAAAATGGACTCGGAGTAGCTAGATCCTACATATTTGCAAACAAAAAACTGAAACAACCCAATGTAAGTTCAATTTCACCGATTTGCAAGTGACAGTAAAATGCCCAGTAAAATCCATCAATGCTTTTTTTCTCCTCTTGCAAGCAATGTAGTTCAATTATGATAATATTAACAATTTGATATTTAATACTGTTTAATAGTACTTTAATCATAAAAACAATTACGTGATATATCGACTTGAAAAAAGTGATCAACCGCGGCGCTGCCATTAAATAAAATGTTATAATTGAATAGTAGTAGTTAAACTTTAAATGAACTAATTGTCATTTTTCAACACATTACCACGGGTTTTCTGCTGACACAAGAATAATGACCGCTCGAAATAAACGTCCATTTACTATTTTTTCTAGGGTACTGGTGAACATGTGAAGTATATATGAAATTGCGTAATGACGTAGCGGGAACACGTGGCCGCTTTCTTGGAGATTAATGAAAGGATAACGATGTTAGGAAAAACATATTAGTGGGACCATATTGCTACAAAATGACACTACGTTACCTTGGCACTTCTTTGACTATTTGACATATTATACTAAGTTGACAGAAGGACTCAGTAGTAGAATAGTTGTCTTGTTATTCATGAGGCCTCGTGTTCATACATGTCTTAATTATGCCAGATAAAAGTAAACATGTGTAGTGTTGCTTAACAATGGCGTCGCCTTACTGAAAACCGTTCAACATCAACGGATTCAGATGGGAGAATAAGTTGTCGTTTTGAATTCGTTTAATATATACAGTAACACTAACTTCTATTTCAAAGTGAATATTTAAAGAAACAAACAGTTGTATTATCTAATATTGGGTCGATAATTGTACATATCATACCGACTTGAAAGATTGAAACTAACCTCAATATTATCAGGTCAATACATTCTTATGTTGAAATCCTTATTTGTACTACCTTCCTGAAATCGCGTACGTAACAAATGAGTAGCAGTTATATTTATGTTATAGTTTGTTATGGTCAAAAATAGTATACTTTGTTTCGGTTTTGACGATATTTAACGAGGGGGCTTATTTGACATTTAAGTCAATCTTCCATAGTTCGATTGTAAAATCACACTCGACACCGTTCCTGGAACCAACCAGTACTAAGTAATAAGGGTAAAGTTTCTTCCTCAAGGACACAACAGGGGCCTTTAATGGGGCTCGAACCCACGACCTCCCCATTACGAACCAGACGTGGAACCCACTGTACCATGCCACCCCTTATAACACAGGTCTCTACAAAAAAAATGTATTGGAATGTTTATGAACTGAATTTACATTGAGTTTTCAATAAATTATTCTTACTTGGTATGTTAATTAGAAAAAAATGTCAATTGTATTCAAAATTGCAGAAGCAGATCCGAAGATTTAACACGTATACTACGTTAATACAAAAGTCACTTGAACGTTGCATTTTAACTTACTTACTGCAACAATTTCATCCGAAACACAATGAACATATTTGCGGTTTTTACTTCACACTTACTGTAAACCAATAGTAACTGGATGCGACCACATGTTCGATGTTTGTTTTGTATGACAACGCCAAAACATAGACATCAAACAGACGCTAAAATGTACATTATCCGCGTGTTTGTCATCGGATATATGTAGTTTGTTTGCACACCACAACAAGAGCTACCTTAGTAACTAACATGGATTGGTATGTCTTTGTCTAAATGAGTTTACGTTTGTGTCCATGTGTCTTATATAGGTCTTTGTTTTGTTGCTATCTTTCTTACTCTGCACACGTTTCCGTTTGGTTTGTAAGCGACTGTATTTCTTGAACGTTGCTCGCGCATGCTGTACGACTACTTACCTTTTCATTGTAATGAAAATCTGCAGTACATTATGTTACATCACATTAACATTGTAGTTATAGTTTACTACTGTAAGACCTTAAAGCGATCAATGTGATTTACAAGTCATCCTTTATCATCTTATAACATCTTCATTAACATATTAAGCCACGAATGAAACTTTGCGAGGTGTGCTAATTAGAGTCACGTGACATGAATTACCAATTACGTAGAGTTATGGCAACCAATAGGCTACGGCTCATCAATTATATTAGCTATGTAGTCGACACAAAACATTATATAAGCTCCCTCCCGATGGCTGGACCATTAGAGCAAAACCTGTCAATTACACATTTATAACTTTATATTACCACTAAAACCATTATATGAACACACGGAATCTAGATAGTTGTAAGATGAGTGTATTTCTAAGCCGAATCGGAGGCCAAACGTCTATATTTCACGTTGACATTAATGGCGTTCAACATAACAATTTAACCAAGTTTAAATATATGATTCTTTAAAGGTTATAGCGTAACCCTAAATTATGTTCATATGTGTTTCATCCTCATCTATATTGGCATGGTGAAACTGTGTTATTATCAACTGTTTTATTTACAAACGTCAACGTGTTACCTATTAATAAGTGTAAACCCAAATACATATGTCACGCATAATTCATGTATCTCTGAACTTGATGACCTATGGTACCATGCACGACGACAACACATACACACAAACACATGAGTGCCAGGACCGTGTCAACATCATGTATGCAGAGTTCCAATCAAAACGTTGCTGTAATGATATATTGTCAAAACCGTACATCCCACATAGTAACGTTAGGCATAACGAGTTGCATCAAATACTCGTAAATTACGTAATTCATAACTGATGCTTCATTGTATGTATGTCTGTGTTACGAACATGAATGTTTGAGTGACGAAAATCAAACAAAAAACATCGTCATCCTATAGAACAGACGACTTGTTCACAGTAGATTGACTATAAATACGTAAAATGGACGATAAGTAATTCAATTTACAACCGGAACACTGTTTCTGTTCTAAAGTTTCTTCCCTTTTGAAACACTACACCCTACCTATATGTCAGCACCCATAAACCTGCCATGTTAAACGAAGGTCGGTTACTTCAGTCCTGACCGCTAGTTGATACCATGTCACATTACATACAATATTGCTTTTAAATCATGGTAACTATCGTTTCAATATCCCAAATGCATTTAGCAATGAAAATATTTCACTTACAAACGACAGATCCTTGATGGTAACATATGGGAATTAAAATATCGAGTTCCGTTTCTCGTGACTAGAGTCTGTAAATCACTACTGGCGGTGTTGACACTAAGGTCCAAAGGTGTTGAAGGTAATGTGTCGTAAACAAAAAAGGCGTTTATAACTGATGCTTCGTAGATTACGTACAAACAGGGATCTATGGTTTATCTAATGGCATGAATTATGTAGCTTTTAAAGACCCGTATATCAATTCATGTTTAACTTTCCTACGAATATTGCTTTACACAAATTAAAAGTTTACATCATTTGTTTCAATGTTTAAGTTTTATTCCCACAAAAAAATACGGCAAACCTAATTTGGCTAAATGATGTTTTTATCTTATATTGACAGTTAATTTGAAATGTCACTTTCTTTACATCATACACCGAACGTTTACTAATCATTTACCCTTGTTTTGTTTACAATTAAAATGGATGCTTTACTGAAGGAAGAGACAACTATTAAAGGGTTGTTGATGATATTACACCAGCAGCATGTTTCAGTGGTAATACAGTAACACAAAATGAAGTCACGTGACGTCATTTGAAATACCAGTTCTGTTTACGTTTTACACAGACACAGACACATTCACAAATAACATATTAACTTATCAAACAAATATGAAGTCTCCTACCAAAATATTAACAACCTAAAAAGTACATGATGGCGAGTATGGTCCGCAAACGGTCCTTAATCTACCGTGTATGGAAACTGAAGTGGATTACTTTGCTAGCATTTTACTGCTTCCACGTTGTCGAACAAAGTTAGAATTAAGCCAAGAAAGCATATACGTTGTTAAAATATAACAAACTCAACACACCGACATTGGGTCAATATACCAATATGTCACATACTGATTTACATTGTAAAATGTATACAAGTACTGTGTGTTAGAAGTCATATCAGCCCGGGTACCTCTTTGTTCGACCATTACTGCATGTTTACACCATTCCCCGACATTGTTTCAATATGTGTACTCAAAATACATATGGTGTCAGTGGTCATTACATCACTCGTGGACATGACCTTCTATGACACTAATGGTTATGACTATGTTTGTTCAGCTTCAGATTTCTGATTTATCAAACACCCTCATGATGTATTACCCAACTAACATTATGTTTTAAGCCGCTAAATAAAGTTTAAATGCTGTCATAATTTATGATATAACAAATTTCTTATTTCACTTTGATGGATCGATGAGATGGACATTATATTTTATCATGAGCAGTTTTCAAAGAGAAATTTAATTCAGCCTATCATCTTTGATCTTGTAAAGACGACGTCGACATTTTTTAGTCGTAAGAAGCAAAGATATAACAAAAGCGTTTTGTCTGTTTCCATCATGAATTCCTAGTTTGATTGAGTCATGTCTTAGTTTTTCATACGTTGCCGAATATCCGGTTCCACGCGCTGTACTTGTTTGGTAAGATAAGAAGCAATACTTCAAACTGATTTAAGTAAACTGAACTTATAGCTTGTGATTCAATGTTTGAGGTAACATTCTCAAATTTTAAAAGTTGCTACAAGTGGACACTAAACAATAGCTGGAGGAGCGTGTTGCTTGACAAGATAGGAAATAATTATAAATACACAGTTTACCTCAAAGAATCACAGCCTTTAAGACACTTATGTTAAACTGCATCTGCATCTGCATCCAGGACATACGTGCGGTATAGGAGTTGAACTATTCTGTGCTACAGATATGTAATTTTATAACTCACATTATTGAAGTATAAAGTACATAATAATTAACAGCTTGTTAAGATTGTTATCATTTGTACAAATAGTCGAACAAGCTGCTGGTGAACCGTTATACATACGGAAAGACCTTTAAACATTTAAATATTGAAGCACATAACTAAACAATGAAGTTCTCGACACAATGTTATTTTCATTACAAAACACGTTATTAACATACACATGAGACACAAAAGATGTTACGACACGTGGGTTAATAATTACACTGTCAACTACCATGATTGTCGATTTGAAGCCTGCTTTGAACATGTTGAGGTTAGAAGTCAAATGCATTGGCAAGCTATGAATATATGGCTATCTGCAAGGCAAGCTGCTCACACGGGTAGAAGTGAAGACATTATTCATTTCCAGACTTCTCGACGAGCCAACCTTTCTGTTTTAATGTGTGTATATGTCTGGTTTTATCATATCACTATAACATGTTGTCGATACAGATATTTACAACCCCCGTGAGAAGCTGACAGTGAGAAATGAGTTTACAGATAAGAGAGAAATAGCCACTGATGTGTGGTGCGGGATGAACACTGTCTGGAGAAGGCATACAAGTTGTGCAAGACATACCCAAATATACAACAAATCTTAGATGCACACAAACAACAAGAAAGTTAGAATAAGACAATGTGTTTGGATCATTTTGACGTTTTACACGCCATAAGTATTATATTTTAGTAAAGACTTGTAAGGTCAAAGGCTTGTAACTGCTTGCGTTTCCAATGAACATTGAAACACACGATAAACGTGTTCCCTGACTCATATACAGTGTATGTGTCAGATTACAAACTTAATTCTCGAATTAATCGATTATAAACCAATACACATTTGCTTTGGAGCTTGTATTGTTCATTCCATGTGTAATTCAAACGACCCATCAAACCCAAAGGCGCAGTCCACACTACGTTAGGTACACTATAGTATTTACAATATTTAACTATGAGGTATTTAAATTAATATTATGGTATTTTCAACAACCTTGACCTTGATTAAAGGATTAACCAAATTAGGGACATATGTTACATACCATAGCGGAAATAAACAGGTTTAGAACACCTCGTAACTATGAACTCAACAGTAGGTCGTATACAGGTCGTTTAACCAAGACGGTGTTGTTATTTTGACGCCATGTGGACCCCGAAATGAGCAAATATTCACACATTAGCAGTGATAACTAACAAGGTAACTCGGGAAAAATATAATTTATTGGGCCTGGGAGCGCAAAATAATTTTGTCGGCGGGTCAAAGAACGTTTTATTTATAAATGTTGATATTTTAATTTTCTTGTCAGCGCCGCCCAAGGCAAAGTATACTAGAACGAAATGAGCAAAAAATCGATTTTACATAAAGCTTGACCACTTATGTATGATTTATAACACGTTTGTAACTTAAAAGCGAGAACAAAACATATAAAGATAAAACTACATTTGTATGTATAGTTGTAAGAAAGAGTTCATTTTAAAAAACAAAACCGTCATCAACGTTAAATTAATGTGAGGACAGTATGTAAGTATGCTTCCGTGTTGTCTTGTATATACGAATCATTTCTCGCATTCATAGACTACTGCTCATTTCCTCAAAGAACAAATATTAAATTCCCTGGTTATCGTTTATTCGTTGTATTTATATATAGAGCCGATTGCAAGTGTTTGTGGTTGGCTGTTACTGCAGAACTATCGAAAAGGTATATTGTCTGCACATGTTAACCAAAAGGAAATTCATATGCAGGACATCTTTTAAATAACAGAGTACATTTAATATGTGTGTTTGTATATGTTATGTAGAGGACACATGTAACAAGGACTTGATATGTGTGTGTTGTTTTATACAAGACACCTCCTCCCAAGAAAGCATACCATGTACTGATGTACTGATACATGTTTCAAAATTAGGCTTGCCTATGAATTTGTAATTGTTCTACAATTTCGAAAACAATTTTTCCGACGACAAACTATTCGCGTCGTTCTTTAAGCCATAAATCAACCCTAGTTTCTGTACAAATGTAACCCTCTGTATTGTATAAGTTGAGATCCTTTAGGGCGAATTTACAGACAACACGTCGACAGTGCTAGAGGTGCAAAGTTGATGGATGTGTGGTTGAAACATTACTTTTAATACCTTAATTCGTGCTGGTCTCAACGAGTTGAAAATCTGCCTTCGTCTTATCAAAACTAAACCTTATGTTGACGAACATTATTAAATCTTGCAAAAGTGAGACGCATGCCTTTCTTCAGATAAGAACATTGAACGCATATGACTCGTTACTAGTAGATACTCAATCTCAATAAGTTCTGCTTCTGCTAAGAGTTTTGGATTGGATTTCATTATCAAGGGCTTAGACGAAATGTTAATTCTCACATGCCTGCGTTGACCAAGTTGTTCCTGCTGCCGTGTTTCTCTTTAACATATAACTGATGTGTATGTAGACTCATGTGTACATTATATAGTCTATATATATTTGAATTAAACTGTAAAACCATATCAAATGGCTCTTAGTTAGTCTGATGATAGTGGATTGGGAATGTATAACAGTTGTTCTTCAACTTACACATCATGCGTCCTTGTAGACAGTGTCACACAAGAATCTGTCAATATGTGGAATATAAGATAGAATGGTATTTCATCAAAGACATCGCCACTGTCTAAACTGTCAACAAGAAACGATGCATTCCAATCCAAAACGTATGTAGGCTGCGTTATGAATGTGCACACATGATCGTTAAATTGATGCACATATGCTATAACTTTGAAGGTAGATGATTGTGGGTTTCAATGCATTGATAATATTAATGGTATTTGTGAAATCAATCACCTATATCTGTGCATGAAACACCATACGTAAATCAATGCTGATGACAATTGTCGCGTGGGCAATAACAAACATAGATGACTATATAGTTATTGAAATCGTTTACAGACTGTTTGCTACATGTTACAAAAAAAGAAACAGCAAAAGTCCAAGCAAAAACTAACTATGCAAGAAAAGTAAAAATATGCTATGGCATTAAACATTATGGAATATTGTGAAACCTTTGATGCCGTACATATAAAAACGTATAAACGACACGACTGTAGCAATAACGTCGTCGGGCTGTTACATAGGGAGTGACGATGAGAAACTTTTAGAAACGTTTACAGCTTGTAACAGCACGGTACGTCATAAAACTCCGCAGGTGACCTCCTCAGGAAGTTTTGCAAAATTGTCAGCATACTTCAACCTCTAAACAACCGTTCATAGTTAGGGAAACTTCATCTTAGTTTTTTGCAGTCGGGTAACCTCAATTCCGTATCTATAATTTCTAAAAGTTCAACAAAGTGACTAACCGAGAGTACGTAGATTTATCTTGATTTGTATGAAAAGGTTTGTAAACGAGGGGGTGGATACGTTGAAAATGATGTGTAATTGAAAGTCAGTATTACGAGACCAGCTATTGCTTTCATGATAATTTAATCTTGCTTAAGTTTAATCCAAACCATTTCAGGCAAAAATATACATATTTCAGACAAATGTATCAGGAATGTTAAAAACAGAAAAAAATACAGTTCACCTTACCTCAGCATGAACGCAAACATCAGTTTTATTTGTTAGAACAATTTGGAATTTGGTCTTCATCTATAAGGATTACCGCTGAGGGTAAATCCTTGATTATGAAATTGGGACCAGTATGTACTTACAATACAATCCATACCATGCAGTTATAAAGGCAATGTTTCACTCCATGTACAATATACTGCAATACATCCACCATTAGTAATATGTGAGATTTTAAAATGATCAGGAAATACCAAAATAAGCTCTTGTTGAAAGGTGTTGAATGTTTTAAACTTCATACACCTAAAGTTTGTTTATATTTAAAGCTTCAAATACGTTCACAGCATTTGCCATTACTAATGTTTAACAAATATGTTTATAAAGATCACATTGAAGCATGGACATATCAAGCTTTTTTTGCAAACAACAGGCATGACCTAACAACTATTCACAGATCGTCTAAACACATATACATAGATATGGCTATGCCCGAATGAATAGTAATTTTGAGAACTTTCGAAAATGTTCAAATTCGTATGAGAATATTCATACACTTGTTATCGTTGTATCTTAACCGATCGATATTGATAATAAAGTACGTTAGTTTAATGTTGTGAAGAATTAAATGTTCCCAAATTCCTTGGCACAGATTGGAAATGATGTTAAAGCTCTTAGAATGACCAATTTGGTAACTTCAAAACATTAATTCCAACTTTAACTCCGACCAGCCATATAGTTATTTAGAGACATGAGCAGTTTGAGTTCGACGAAACGTTGCCTTGTGTTTATCTTTTTTATTTATTTACAATATAAAGTATAATTTAAGAACAGTCAGCCTTAGACAATTGGTCTCAGTTGGGCGTCATTTTTTTAAATTCTGATTTATGTTATAGTAAATCGAGTCACAAACAAGTGATACTCGATAGCATATAACAGACAGACACATGCACGCTCGTAGTCACACACACTGATTTACAATACAAAGCACATGACTTGGTTTAATTTAAACATTCAAACAAACAAAAACAAAAAACAATATAATTATAACACAAGATAGGAGACCAACTATTACGATTCACTTTGAAGAAAGGTTTAGATAGCTTAAAGGT
>ENA-OREC01000605-OREC01000605.1-marine-metagenome-genome-assembly--contig:-NODE-605-length-14857-cov-13.514750_pt1 | contig 14857 bp, 10 predicted proteins | sample MGYA00248626_ERZ508543 | MGnify/ENA primary metagenome ERZ508543 (study PRJEB26211, sample SAMN05518279) | marine metagenome | isolation source: Puget Sound, Washington, USA | host: Bankia setacea... | reverse complement strand
TTCAACTTTAAGGTGAGCTTTCAGTTCTAGGATACTTCAACTTTAAGGTGAGCTTTCAGTTCTAGGATACTTCAACTTTAAGGTGAGCTTTCAGTTCTAGGATACTTCAACTTTAAGGCGAGCTTTCAGTTCTAGGATACTTCAACTTTAAGGTGAGCTTTCAGTTCTAGGATACTTCAACTTTAAGGTGAGCTTTCAGAGCTTAACTATGATACAAGTAAACTTGTCAAACACTGCCAACAGTTCCAGAGTTATCTCAAAGCCCCTCCCTTTTTGTGGTTATCAGTTCTAGCCACACATTCACCTTGGGATATGAGCACATGCCCTGCCCACATTATGTGATATGCAATTTAGCTCCTAACTTCCTTGTATGGTAAAACAAATGCACACATATAATAAGGGGTGAATGCTAAATGGTTCAATCTGCTTCGTTATTCAATAGCACTTAGTCATTCTGCTTTCACTCCTCGATATGTTATACAATTTAATAAGACAAAATGAATAAATCAAATACAGCAGGTTACTATGCTCTGGTTTTATGCTCGAGTGATAAATTGCATATTATTTAAAAGGCACTGGCTGGTGAAGGATTTGATTTTCATTGAATGGAACAGTAGATTTCTGGTTAAGTTCCCACTTTCAATCTTTTATCCAAATGCATCAACTCAAAAGGTTCTGTCAAAAAATGTCCAAGTTGGAATACTAATATAAAAATATGACGCACATGTCACTGTGATATGATGGCAGCATGATAAAAATATGACAAAAGTGCAGCTCGCCTAACATATCTCCCATTCATAAAAAAGTAAAATAAGTTCATTATATATGCCTGTTTACTGGTGGAGAATACTACTTAGCTGGCCCAGAAATTGGACACGGTATACTATAGTGTTATACCATGGTGTCATACCTAGTGTCATTGCCATTTCCCTCAGTGCAAACCACACAAGAAATGACGTCAAGCCAGTTTTCGTAGAATTTACTTTTGTACCTGACGGATTTTTTAAAATGTGCCTGGCAGGTGAATATCTCAATGAACCTCCTATATAACAAGACTATAACACTTAAAGAACTGCCGCGTAACAACTATGTGACATTTACTGTGATTTGTACCTCGTCTTTTTTATGAGTGATAACGTTCTACCAAAAATACAGGGGATTGTCAATACAATTGCTAATTTCATGTGAAAAAGAAATATTTTAAGGCACAAAAACGATAGCATTAACTGCTGAGAACTCGTCTGTCAAATCAGTCAACTATGTGAGCCCCTGGTGCAAGATTTACCACATAACAGACCCTGCTGCGAGGTTAGGACATTCTTTTACAATTAGAAAAAATCCTAAAATTATATGACTGTTCAAACTTGTGCATTGCCATGTTTCATCGAATGAGGTTTGCATGTCTAAATATGGTCAATACTAATAAATACTTGTCTTATGAAATATTTCAAACATAATTATGTTAGTGAATTCTAAAACTGTTAAAAAATTCCTATATGTCAACATGATGAAGCATTTTTGCTCGCTGTAAAACCCATTAAAATACCTTCGACTGTCTTAAAGAAGAAAACCACTAAGAATGCTGTGTGTAGTACGACAGATAGATGTGGTGTAAAAAACAATGACTTTAATGACAGGAATGATTGTTATCTAGGTTGTAATCAGCACACACTATGAGTTCAAACATTTGGTATAATAGAAAAAAAACTCAACGCTCGTCATGATTAGATAGGGATCACAGCAAAAGCCAAAAACATTGGAAATAAATCTTGCCCCTTTTTGTGTTCAAAGTGTCCTTAAAGCCCTTTAACACCATTGATTTACAGACCTAATCATAAAAAACAATCAAGATATAGTAATTCATAATTGGAATATATCAGAGTGCATTGCCTTCCTTAAAAACACGCATCGTCATTCTTGATTGGCATTTTTATGCATGTCAACAAACGCAGTGCTATTTTTGAATACAATGGAATTGTCTAAAATGAAAATCTACTGAAATATTTGCTACCAAACGCAGGTGTCCCTTCGATCAAGCTGTAAACTGTAATAAAATGTCACAAGAGAGAACTTGGAAGAATCTGTTAAATGAACAAATATATGATTTACTGATGACAGCCTGGCATGCAAGGTGTCTTAGCCATAAAAATAATTGCATGCACTTTAAATGTTTATGCATGTACTTTATATTAGAGATGAACATCTTAATTTCTTATAAAACTATTCAATTGCCAACTTTAGAACTCACAATGCTATATTACACCTACAATAAATCATACATAAAGATAGAACCTTTCAATCTCATTTGCATTTGCTGATATGACTGAATTCAAACTATGTGTTCCCCTTATGTTTCGAGGCAGAGCGCAGCATTTCCTACAAAGCTTCCTACAGATCACCTTGAATTCCTACAGTTTTATCGGCAACAGAAGTAGGGTAACATGACATAAAGGTTGAGAATACAAGGCTTACTTGAATATTGTTGAATTTTTGCAACATTCACAAATAGACAAATAAAAACATACAAAAATACACAACTAAACTACAAACCGGTAATACACAATTACAAAGCGCTTAGTCAGAAGATGCCGGAAAAGATATGCTCAACAAAACTTTATACTTTCTTTATTTGTATGATTAAAATACTATTCCCCCGCATGTTGATCTTTTACGGCGCTACTCTTTTAAACACTGTTCTAAAAATACACATTCTGCAGTTTATATTTATTATGTCAATGGGTTTTTTTCTGTACCGTATCCGCAGAACATAACAATAGATGAATAGGCAGAAAATATATAACAATAAAAGGTAATGTTCACTTTTATCTGTCGCCAAACAAATATTTGCCATACTTTAATGCAACTTTTTAAAATCAATCCACTTACAGGCCTATCAGGTATTACTATTCAGGAAATCTATATTACTTTTAATGCTATCTCAAACAGAATACTTTATTGAATGTTCTATAAAGATGATGCACATACCTAGCTTCCTGAACCAAGGCAGTCAATGAGTCTAGCTCTAAATATCATCTAGTCAAAACACATTGCAAGGATAAACTTTGTAACATTGTCAATACATTCCGAAAGATGCAAAATAACCTTCCCTGTATACGTTAAATATGTCTTCCGTAAGTCTACCTATTTTTTTTTCTGTAGCTAACAATTTCTAACTCAGATCTCTTTTTGAGACAATTTTGATTTATTGCATTTTTTTCATGTTGGTTTTGAAGGATTATTGTTGATGAAAAGTACATAAGTATTCTTTAGATGATAACCCATGTTATATCTGGTTAATCTATCAACTTCATCAATTCATTCTGTCTACATAATCTTCATTGAGTAAAAAGCACAAGACAGATACAAGCAAATAGTCGTTAGAATCCTTATTATTAGTGCTCTTGGTTGTTTTACTATTAGAACATGTTTAAATCAATTATAATTATTTGAATACATATTAAACAATATACATCACACCTCACTGGGACATCACAGATACATGTACACCACAAATTCAATACAAATATCACAGTCTACAAAATAACGTCACTTGAAAGCAGTAATCTCATTGGTTGCGACCTCTAGCGATCAAGGTCAATGATTCAAGGTCAAAGGCCATCTTGATGGAGTTGTTGTATTTGCTCCTCCTCTGTTGTTTTCTTCCTGGGGTCAAACAGGTCCCAGATTCGGATGCTGCCATCGTCACTACAACTCACCATCCTGTCTGCTGACACCTGTAAAAAGAGGTCAAGGTCATATCAATGAAAGTAATAAATAGAAAGGTCAAGGTAATTTAAGTGACAAATAGTCAAAATTCAAGGGTGGGGGTCATTCTGATAAAGGTCATGTCAATGAGGTCAAAAAAGGAAATTCAAGGACAGTATGTTGTGCAATTAGGCCCCAGAGGAAGTTATCAAGGTGAACAAATTAAATATTGACATAATGGTTTGTTCTACTTTTGTTATTTGCTAGATTCAAAATATGAGAGCTCCAGCACTATAACCCCATACATCTGAATATCTATCCATCAACAGCCTTATTGACTTCAAGGTTGAATCTTTGAAATTGTTGTGCATATTGCATACAAGCCTCGCATATCGTTTTTACAAGTTTGCAAAAATGAACTCGCACATTGTTTACATGAACTTGTTAAGTATACAATAAAGGCTGCCAACGGTGCAAAGATACGGTTTTGTACAAGACGTTTTTTGTCAAGATTTAGTGACAGAATGAATGATGTTTGTTAATGTTCTGGAGAGAAATGTTGTGAATCTGCAGCACTTTGCAACATTAGAGGCCCTACAATTTGCACTTTCACACATCTTGGCATTATCAGTGTGAACGTATGAACAGATGTAAGAGCACTCGTTGACCACCAACCTACACCATCCTCAATCAATGGAATGTTACATGCATTTTTTTCCAAGAATAAATTTTCCCGCTTTGCCATTTTCTACAAGGACACAAAAGTAGAGCTGCATTAGCATGTCACAGTGTTGACGAGATTTGCAATAAAACACATTTTGACAGAGTGGATGTAGGCGATTTTTTGTTAGTTGTAACTCACAGATAGCTCAACAAAATACTGTCGCTAAAAACGCCTATAATTATATTTAAAAATTCCTGTTTTGGTTTTTATGTACTTTTGTTGGAGTTAGCTTACATATACTATATTGGTAAAATGTTATCTTGTGCATTTATAATCATGACTCCACCCATGTTTTTTATCCACCTACTTTCACTGTTGATTGGCTAAGGTCACGTGCAGCAATCATTGGTTAAAAGTATCTCATGAAAAATCTAACACATGTAAAATATTAAGTCCCAAATCTTGACATGTTTTTCACTAATTTTGAATATATATTGGAAAAAGTGCAATAATACTGAGAATTGTTGCTTGGGTACCTGTCTACTACTAAAAAATAACCAGCTTTAATCATGTTAGCTTTATTGATAGTACATATACTAAGTCGCTACAATTTCCTCAAATTAGCTGTGTCTATTTATTGAGGAAAGCATCTATATATATCTAACGATCTAGTACAAGACGTAACTATGTGGATTAAAATGCAATAAAGATGATCTGAGTGGAATCCAAATTCAAACTTAGGTACTCTTGTACTAAGTATGTGGAACCAGGGGTGCAGCCTAATTATCCCACCAAGCTATGAACGAGTTTCATGCCTTTCCTCCAAAAAGAGAACAGAAACAAGGGTTAGCTGCAGTAAGGCAATGATAGAGGCTGTAGAGTTTACTGGAGCTCTTGTACTAGCAAAACAACCATTTAACACCAAATACCTGAATGATGAAGTACATATATCCATCTACATTCACAGCTATACAAGTACTATAAAGGTAACTTTGTGAAATTCTACAAGACAAGGTTTTCATGCACAGAGGTCAACATCCCTTTAAGGAGTACTTGGTATTGTCAGCAAGAGCACAGGATTACCAGACCATATCTAGATCAAACTGATAGTACAGCTATAATATAAGAGAAATAAAGAATAACGAGGATGACTGCATGCCCTTGGTCACAACTAGTTTATGTTTTTTTACACCCACGCTTGTAGCCTTGCACACTATCAACGACAAGTCAAAAATTCATCAAATAACAGATGTGTTCTGTCTCATTTTTTCTTCGCTTGTGCATTTATTGATGAATCATCTAAAAACTTGAATATTTATGAATTAGTTCAGATCAGCAAAAAAGTAAAGGACTTAAGAAACACGACTAGATTTTGTTACATGTATGTCTTTCTAATGTTGTATACCAATAAATGCATCAAGTCATCAAGTATGCACAGAAGCTACTGTAGTCCCAAATGCCGCTACATCTTTTCCATGAATCTGATGTGTCAATGATGGGAGTTTCCTTTAAAAGTTAAGAGCTTATAACAATGAGTGTTTAAACAAGAATAGGAATTTTACTGTCAAAAACTGTCAACTGCTTTTCAGTCAATCACTATTCGGCCTCTCGAATCCATCTTGATCGACATTCATGAAACAGCCTTTATGACTTAGTTAATGTTACTACATCTGTAAAGTCCCTATGTCCCTTTGATCACCCATTGACCAGCATGCAGTTCACAGATACCCCTCTTTTGGTCAGTTTCCAATCATTAAAGGTTACCCTTAATATGAACCCCTAGTCTAGCACCTGGTGTTTTGTGATAAAAGCTAAAAGCCTCTAATGTAACATATAATTTCACTTTGCCTATTAGTTAACCCATTACTTCGATTTCTACTTCATTAGTAACATGAAACATACATTTTTGTTTGGGCTATGAACTTTTGTTATGGTGACGCCTTCAGGCAATCAAAGTGTTTAAGCATGATTTTATGCATGATTTGTAAAGCTGTGAGTGAGTTTTCAAGTATTTAGCTATTGGTTTATTTGTTAAGACGTCTGCTGCTGGAACTCTGAATCATTCTTTTTTCGGCGGGAGTACATTGTTTGTTTGCAAAATTTTGGGTGAATCATTCAAAACAAGTAATGAATTACAGAAATTCTGAAGATTAAATCAAAATCAAACTAAAACCAAGTAGAAGTTGAGCAATTGAAGTATTAATGTTTAAGTCTTCCATTAGTTAATACCCGAAAGAAAAAACTTAAGTACCAAAACGGAATTTCAACTTTTGAAAATTGACAATAGAGGTTAACAAGTAAAGGAAATTTGAAAGGCTACAAAAAGCTGGTAACTTAATATGTATATAAAAGGCCTCATAGTTAGTGTTTATATAAAAGCGGTAACACACAGGGTGCTTGGAGTCAGGTTACCCCACCCCCTGCCTAACACAGTCCTATACATAATATACAAAACCGATTAGTGAATGATTTAGTGTTATACAGATAATTAAATACCCCAGGAACAGGTGCACTCTCATTTCACAGCCTAATATTATAAAAACTCATAAATTATATCAGATAGTTTCAATTAATTTAGTTATGACAAATTTATAAGCTGCTGCTGGGGTAGAAAGCAAGATGGGGGCATCACACCACGATTGAAATATGTGGGCTAAATAATTGCCACTGTTTGTTCTTCTTCCCCCAAAAAAGGTCGGGAATTGGTAATTGAGAAATACAGACTAATACTGTCAGTGTCGTCAAACTGTCTGAAACAATTGGCACAAAGCACACATACAATATGAACTGGAAACGGTGATGTTATTTGAGAGATGGTGAAGTTTTTCAACATCCTATTTCAGAGGGTAATTCGAATTACTATGGTTTGAAGGCAATCTACAGTCAACGCAACTTAGTCTAGTTTGCAAATTCTAATACAGCTAAAAAAGGAACAAAGCAGTCAAATTTGAAGCACACGTGTATACATGAAGCTAGGTACTGTTAAATATTCATTTAATTTTCGGTTTTAGTAATACAGAATACTTGTAGAAACCTGAATAACTGGACAGAACATTGCATTCTTAGCAGTTGTAAGATTAAATAATTGGGACATGTTAGACAGTCAATGAGTACATCAGACTGTTTAAAATTGTAAAGCAAATCCCCAAGAAATTCACTAGGATATAAAATACAAATAATAATACACAAGCCACTATAGGCAACCTTAACTGCTTTATCACCATTGTAAACGATTTGACTTAAATTCTCTTTCAAACGGATAACAACTTGATAGATGAACTGACACTGAAAATTAAAGTAGAAAAATGAATTCTACCACTTCAAATACTTCTATTTCAAGTTAAGTATGACCAAAGTGACATTGTTAACTTCACAAAGGCCTACCCTCCACTGTGCAACCACAGCCGTGTCAAATAATTTATTTCCTAATAGAAGAGTATGTAGACCATACGTTTAAAACAGTCATTTCACAGTGGCTAGAAATTAATGTCTTATAACCTAACAATGTGGTAATACACTTTGATGGTTTACAAAAAAAGGCTGAAAAGAACTGAACTTAACAATATGCTTTCCAATAAATCATTATACCACCAAAGTCAGGGCTGTGACACAACATGCAGCTGCAGAGAATGATGTAGTAAGTGAAACAGTGAAACTATAATGTGATGTAATAGACGTGTATATTGCTGAGGCATGTGATATAGGACTCAAGATCTACAAATAGTCATGGCCGCATGATTATCAGACATGGCTGTCAAGTAAATTATGTTATTTCATGCTTAGAGGAACTACAAATTCAATTAGTCCAAAAGAAGCAGGTTGCCCACACGCGTTTGTATAAGTATGGGCTCGACACATGAAAGGTCAACATGTTAACAAATGCAGTTGATTGAATATCTACTGACAAATGCTAATGGCTGAAGACAAAAGTAGCTTCTGAAATGAATTCATTATTAAAACGGACTGTACACGCACACTCTATTACAAACATAGTTTAGCATCATAGACAATTCCATCTCAGCTCATGGACTACTGGTACAGATAAACACAATCACTGTCACACCTACATGGTACAGATAAACACGATCACTGTCACACCTACATGGTACAGATTAACACGATAACAGTCACACCTACATGGTACAGATAAACACGATAACAGTCACACCTACATGGTACAGATAAACACGATAACTGTCATACCTACTGGTACAGATAAACACAATCACTGTCACACCTACATGGTACAGATAAACATGATAACTGTCACACCTACATGGTACAGATAAACACGATAACTGTCACACCTACATGGTACAGATAAACATGATAACTGTCACACCTACATGGTACAGATAAACACAATCACTGTCACACCTACATGGTACAGATAAACACAATCACAGTCAAACCTACATGGTACAGATAAACACGATAACTGTCACACCTACATGGTAGAGATAAACACGATAACTGTCACACCTACATGGTACAGATAAACACAATCACAGTCACACCTACATGGTACAGATAAACACGATAACTGTCACACCTACATGGTACAGATTAACACAATCACTGTCACACCTACATGGTACAGATAAACACGATAACTGTCACACCTACTGGTACAGATAAACATGATCACTGTCACACCTACTGGTACAGATAAACACGATAGCTGTCACACCTACATGGTTTGAAGAGGAAATTCGTAAACGAAAGAAGAAATGGTTCAAGTCCATAAAATACAGTTGATTTAAACCATAAGTTTGATAAGAACAAAGAAAAGTGTTAAGCACACCTACAAGACAATTCCCATGATTGATGTTATAAACTCCATCATGCAAGATGTACTGAAGGTAATTTATAGTGAAAACATTCATAAACCAAAATGATCAATCTTATAATCTCATGCTATGAAAGAATTTTGTTGGTTTTAATAAAAAAAGTTATTCATTCCAACAAAGGAATGTCATCCATGAATAACATAATTATACGAATGTAATGTTCATTTTACTTAATCTGTGCATCCGATACCAGTAAGTATATTGCATGTAATACATTCAAATTGATGCTTTATATGACCTTGGTAGTTAAAGCAATAATCGACTGTCCAAAGCATCAACTATGATAAGGAAGCTCATAAGAAACACAAGTCAGTCAATTTAACTGCAAACAGCATAGATATAACATAACTGCATGTGCAGTTATAAAAATAGAAACAGGAAGATACAAGGCCCTATATATAGGACATTTCATTACTGTCCCAGCATGCCGTTAATGGCTAAACTACCAACTAATGAACCAGGATCAAACTGGACCAGAACGGTATTCACAAAACATCTTATTTTTGTGTCAAAAATGGCTCCAGTGCTCTGTCTGGAAACAATGTGTTTAGCTGTAAGAAAATTACGTGTAACTCCTCAACTCTCCATCCTTCAATCCTTTCCGTTGAGCCATTAGAATACTTCATTTCACCTATGTCTGCTGGTACAACCATTTCTATAAATGTATTTTGTTCACCTCATGAATAATTCACATAGCCAAAACAGGTGGCCTTTCAAGACCCTATCTAAAGACATAGCCACTTCAAAAATAGGTAAGTCTGTCTGGATACGATTAGAACAAGTCGCCGAATGTTTCACGAACGCCCTTACAAGTACTCTCCACTGATCATGCCTCACCAATTGTAAATTCTGTCAACGCTATAATCAACAGAGTGATGATCCGTGTCACATACCACCAACATGCAGGACATGGTAATCAAATAGTCCAATCATCATTAGCACGTTACATGGGCTTTTTTGTTGTTCAGGATATGCATTCTAATTATTAAGCTATTTGTCCAAACGTGAAATAAAACGCCTGAGTGGACCTTGCGCTCTGTAACAAAAGAGATGAGTGTGTCCATGTTTATAGTTGACGATCTGAGACGGAAGACATTAGATGGTAAATGCTAATGTTACCGTGGTAACCAATGTACACAAAACCTTCCCCGTGTTTTCTGGAACCTATCAACTGTTTAACTATATAAACTAGGGTTTTAAAATAACAAGTGAAATTGGTAATTGCGTCACAGACAGTTCAGACTAATGCTATATGTTTCTCACTAATTTCTCTTACTAATGGCACTTGATCATTTGCAAAACCAGACTCCATGACCTGTGTTAAGATGTACTGGTTTTGTAGAAACAAGTGTTTTTCTCCATTTTAAACATGATTACAAATTCACCATAAGTTAGTTGTATTTGCCAATGACGCAAGTCTTGTTTCTTAGAGACCTTGGCAGTTAATGTTTCCCTCTAAAAAACGATTCAATTGAAAAAATTGTGTAAATGTTGAAGTCTAAGCCAAAGTGTAGCAGTTAAAACATCTCCATAAACAACACTCTTAGTTAAGTGAGTCCTCTTCCTCCTTCCATTATATCATATTCATAAGGCTAAATTAAATTAACGTGCATTTTTGTCAATGAAATAACTCAAAACTCGGGTTCAGCTTTGCATACCAGTTATTATAATACCACGGTATCTGCATTATACTGACAGCATTTAAAAGTCAAGCAATCTGTCTATCTGTCTGATAAAACATAGACCTATATGTATTATCAGAAACATTATACTCTTATAAAATTATATAACATCTAATACCATCTTTGTTTGTTGCTCATGACAGGCTAAATATCTGATACTGTCTAACAACAAGATTCATTCATAAAGTCACTAATGTATGCAGCTCAATGGTAGGTATGAGATGCATTTTAACAATGATCTGATGAAGTACATATTTAACATAAAACGCTAATTACTACATGTGAACAGGCATGTATACATTACGTAGAAAAAGTTAATTAAACATGTATACAAGATGTACGGGATGTCGATCAAGTATTAAGTATACATTATAAGTTTTTTCTCTACGTCAGAGCCGGGGATGAAGTGGATCAACAGCTTGTATCAGGTATTATAATAATTAGGGTTGTTTCATTTTTTTTCTTCCCCAAGGTTATAGCAGTATAATAGCTTGCACATCTTGCCGTGAAATAAAGTTAAAATATTCAATTGGTATATTTTCACTGCTTTACATGGTCGAACAACTGTGACGGTTGCGCTATTAGCATACGGACTGCACTCCATATTGTCACATTTATTTTGCTGACTCACATTTCTACAATAGTGTACTAATTAACTAACCTTTGTAGAGTTCTCAATCAAAAACCTGCCGAGTCTTAATTGAAAAAAAAAATTCAGCTAAAAAGTTAACAACTGTCAAACCAAGCCGATGGTCAACTGTACAACAATCAAAATGCCTACAATGTGGTTAGGGAATTCAAAATGATCTGTTATGAATGAACGCTATATTGATTTTACACGGTTCAAACAATTAATCTTTCTAAACGGTGCTGGATGATTTATGTAAGACATATACTATCTCTATACGGGAATGATAACTCCGATTGTTTGCTAATATGACCGACCGCGATTGTAAATTATATCTCTTCCAAGTGACCTTAAAACTGTAAAAAATTCACTAATAAATCATCTGCGCGATAATTAATCAGGTTTTGTAAATGACGTTCAAAGTTATGTAGGTAATTCATCAGAAAAAGTCCGCCAAACTTCATGAGTTGTTTTTCTGAATGGTTGAAAAGGTGATATTGTCTAGGTCTACAGAATCTTGTGGCTTCAAATCTGTTTGTCATGTTCCACAGAAAGTATGAACCCTGAGAGTTTAACATTGAAATGCACATTGCTCAATACAAAACAATGCATATTTACCCGAAAGAAATTCAATTTTATTTTAGAATTGCCGATGACTGTTTTGAGGCTTTTTGAGAAAGATTCTTAGGCGGGAATGAAGAACACAAAATCTATTTTAAACTTTACAAAATCCTCTTTAATACCAATCAATTTCAACAAACAAAATCATGCGTAAATGATCAGGAAATGCAAACTTACAAAAACCTGTTAAATTAAAATTTCGGAGATCCACACCCTCCTGTGTTTTGCTAGTTCAAGAATGTTCAACTGCTTTGATTCTAGATAACGGAAATCTATGAACGTGCAGATGTCATCATCCAGCTATAAAAACAACAACATGTTCACCGATATCCACGACCGTTACAAAAAAAATTTTGACACAGAAAATCCAGATTGAGAAATTCCAAACTTTCTTATACTCTGACTACACTGAATATTTTGGTTTGAATTTAATTAGCCTCTTTATTAGACTCCAGTTTTAGTAAAAAGAAAGAAGAAAAAAGATACAACATCGGCTAAAATTAGAAGTCTCTTAGTGAAGCACATGATAAATTTAGACGAACGACCATTTGTAGGGTAACTTATGGAGGTATTTAAATGAAGTTTCGTAAATTAATAGTTTCATAAATAGCAATACCTGGAGAGAAAAAACATGTCTGGTATTATTGGGGTATAGACCTCTGTATAAATGTGCATCTATTCAGTGCACAATCAGGAAGCCTTGTCCTGATATACACTATCGGCCGAGATTTCACTGATTAATGAAATTGGCCGCAGATAGGTTTCATATGTTGCAAGGCGATCATCCTTCGGGCCTAACACTTGATTACAAATTCCAATTAAGTGTTCTTGAATGTTTTGTAATTGTCATTTGCAACATTGCATTTTGACTACAACAGTATATCAAAAATAAGATTAAACCAGGGCATTTTGAAAGTTAGAGAGTTGTAATGTATATCGATGTTGCAATTCAGTATCAACACACTTAGGAGAAATTCTAAAGGAATACTAAGATAGTGCTGTTAAAAATCGAAAGGAAAACTGCTGCAACTGCCTTTAAACTAATATGTACTTACAACAGTTTGCTATTTGACCCTTGTGATCAATCAATCCTTGCATAGATTGTATCTTATAATAAGGTTTACACCAATGAAAGTGAGCCTGATTATGTTTAAGAAAATATAGTTTGAGATTTCTTGATTTTTTCTGAAAGTGGTTGGGCACTAACATGTCTGGTGAAAATGAACTCCAACTTTCTCTCTCTTGCTTTAACATATTTGGTTCAACAATATTACCATATACATGTACATGCAGTTATTTACATTTTACATCAATACTCTATTTTATGATCTGTTAACATTGCATTCAGCCAGATGATTTATGATTTTGGTGTAGCAAATTAATACAAACAGATTAATGTGTTTTTGGAGTGCACTTTTCCTAGACAACAGGGGTGAATGGGTTTATGAAAGAGGACAAATTCAACAACTGCTGCCATGGTGATTAGCCTTAGACCATAGATTTGTCAGAACTCGTATTTGGGTACACAGACAAATATTATTACATGTCCTTGATCCGAATGTATTTGTGTTTACGCCCTTTGTATTTTAGATTTCTTGATGTGTTTTATATCTACATGTAAAGTCCAAGCGAACATTAGAAGAACATTTACCTTTAATAATTTCATCAAATCAACGAAAAATATGCATCAGAAGTTTCATTACTATTAAACATGCTCATTAATACTCCATTAATTGTTTTAAAATGGCCTGATGTAATGGGATGCGATTGGGATGTGTGGAAAAAGGCTCAACAGGACCATTTCCTCGCTTAGTAGTATCCGAAATATGTATCAAGTTGTGAGCCTATCCAATGCTTATCTTTATATCAGAATCCAAGGTTATTATAAGAGTACAAGATTTCACAGTGCTTCATGATGCAACTTTCTCTTTACTTCTGTTCAAATGTTGGTGTAAGTGCATAAGGTTCAACAATGAAAACAGATCCTGCAAGCTTTGGCATATTTCCGTGTGCATATGGCCAAAAATTGTTTGTATTTATATAAATGAACTAAATCTAACAAAAAACAAAAGATCTACTTTCGCAAAACACTATTTATTTATTGCATGTCTTTAAACACAGTTGAATCCTAACTGATTATGCAAGGCTAATAAAACGAAGATTCCTATATAAATACCAGAAAGTAGCATTTTGATATGACAAGGTCAAGTGCTTTCCAATTTAAATTAACCCTGTGACACCCCCAGTAAGAGTTGTGTGATCAAATTAGCAGTGGTAGAAGTCTTTAAAGAACAAAGCCAGTCTACATATAGTCCAATGTGTGCATGACCTACAGTTGACAGAGGTCATGGTTTGTCAAGAGCTAGTTATTTATTGGCAGTAGTAGATTAGGTTACATTTAGTGTAGATATATACAGCAGGGAAATAACATATAGTGCTTGTGTGCTTGTGACAATACTAGGGGGGCAGCAGATCGTGGTTTCAGATTTCAGCGTGCCGCCACAGTAAGCTTTGATCTTGTCAAGGTCTAAAGTGATCAGCTGGAAGTGAGACACAATCTTGTCACCACCGTGGGAGACTCTGTGAGGGGTCCTTCCAACACCGGGGAACCAAACTTGTTAGGGGGTGCATACACAGTCAGATTAAAATATGTTTTGCTGAAAAGCCTGCCAGAAAAATATGTATGTCTTTTATTTTCCATAAGGGC
>ENA-OREC01000604-OREC01000604.1-marine-metagenome-genome-assembly--contig:-NODE-604-length-14865-cov-14.690154_pt1 | contig 14865 bp, 8 predicted proteins | sample MGYA00248626_ERZ508543 | MGnify/ENA primary metagenome ERZ508543 (study PRJEB26211, sample SAMN05518279) | marine metagenome | isolation source: Puget Sound, Washington, USA | host: Bankia setacea... | reverse complement strand
TACATTGTTATACTTTTAAGACTTACATTGTTATACTTTTAAGACTTACATTGTTATACTTTTAAGACTTACATTGTTATACTTTTAAGACTTACATTGTTATACTTTTAGGTGTGGCCAAATTGTTGATATAGCCATGTATGGAGACATAGTCAAGTAAAGAAACAGAGTCAGATGTCGGCAACTTTATAAATAAGGACCATTTAAAAGTATAGCTAGCTCCTTAATTCCAACTATGAAATCTTTTTAAAAAGATTTCATTTAAACAGGCAAGGAGCAAATGTTCAGTATTTCTCATTGATCACATGTGCATCCACTTCCTGTGGTGTGAAACAGGTGCTTCTTTAATCAGATATCATTTAAGCGATAAAGAAATAAATTAACTCAGTGCATGGCAGCCAGACCTAATGGTAAGATGATGATAAGATGATTTTTATGAGAATATAATATGTATAATATAAGATTCAAATAGTTGCAGTATGATTTGTTTAACTTTAATAGTCTTTGAGTCTTAAATTAACATAAACATTCAACTAGACTCATAATTCTTCACCAATGTGTTCAGGCATTTATGACATATGCTATCCTAAACCCAGGTACAGATGAGATAGGATTATATATATATAGGGTATATCTTATTTACATGTTATTATGTTCAGTGCATACAGATTGGGAAAAAAAGATTAGTTCAAATTTCCAAGTCACATTTCTTTTAAATATAATGAAGTTAATTTCTCAACTCAAACAGTAAACCATTCCATTCTGATTACTGGTAATTATCCTTCGCAGCTACTTGGACACATGTTAAAATACCAGTTAACACCCTTGTACACTGGTTTCGTGCCTAAGAGTCTATATTTTATAAGTAATATAGTTTAGTACCCTCCACTAATGGATGATTATTCCACCAAATAAACAGCTGTCACACTGGTGTACAGCTGCACATTTTTTGGATCAAAAGGGACATACAGGTGCAGCAAAATCCATAATATATCTAACAGGACTATAAAACTTGTCAGGAATCTCGGTCATAGTAAAACGAAATAATACCACATATAATTTATGATGTTTAAAATCCATGACATCACTTTTCAATGCACTTTCACTATTACGCACATTTATTTGACTTCCTTTCACGATTCATAGAAGCTAGGATTATCCATGTGTTATTTATGGGGCTCATTCCTCATTAAACTGCAACATGCTTAAATATAAAAGTTTGAAAATGGACCTGTATATTTTTGTCTGTGAGCTTTTTTCCTGAGCCACAAAGAGCACCAATTTCCTTGCCTTCTTTACCACTTGCTACAGAGTTAATTAACTGGGCGAATTTATATCCTCCAGACATATTTATATATACAAGTTACATAAATATTTCTGTTAATTCTCTTGATTATATAATCCTACGCAAGGGTGAGGGTGCTTGACTAGCCGGGGAAGCTTGTGCCAGAACACTGTCGTATCTAACTAATGGTTTCACTATCAGAGGAAACAAAAATTACTTCATTGATTTATACTAATTCATGGAGAAACAATGTAAAAATAAAATCATGGTATATTCACTATATCGCTTGGATGTTTAAGAGTTCTTAACCACAACTTTACCATTTAAGGCGTATTTTTTCGTTTTACTGCTATTATTGGGACAAAGGAAAAACAATAGGAGGTTAGTTTGGGCTCATTTAAAATCTAAATGCTTGATTGGTTACAAATTGTAGTTTAGATATCAGTACATGTAAAACAAATAGTTTGGGTATGATTCCTGTTGGTGACCCTTTGTTGTTTATTATTTGCAAGAAGATATATTACATGGACTGCCAATTGACTCATACGTTATTATGCTTTCATATAACTTAAATGCATCCATCAGTGGTAAATAGACCAGCAGATTTTTTCAGCAAGAAAGTAAGTAAAAAGTTGGAAATGTTTCTTAAAATGTAAAGATCATCTTGTTGTCATAGGAATCTTTGATCTTATCTCTTGGTATTGAGTATATATATAATTATATTGCTATGAGCAAACTCTATAATCAACAGGTTTTCAAGATAACCAGTTCCAAATTATGGATATGTAAATTTTAGTAGACACAGAAATCATCACACATGGGCCCGTACTTGTTTTTCATTACAGATAAGAGGTTAGATATAAATATTTGACTGTCCTACCAGTTGGATGTTGTTACTATCTTTCTCCCAGTAGATGTTGGTGACAGGGTAGGCAGTACCAGAGATCTGGCAGGTGAAATCAATGTCCTCTCCTTCCAACACCTCAGCAGACTTTGGTCCACGACGGATCACAGGGGGAACTGAAATAGCAAACAGGCTCACATAAACGCACACACATTTTTATTCAGTCTAGGGAGCCAGAACCATAAATCAATTTGAGACTATTAAAAACCCATAAATACCATTGCAAATACAACTATTACAAGACGGTTAACTATTCTATTGCACTGATATTGCTTTTTCTCATTTTATGTTCATTTTCATCTCCTCCTGTCCATTGTTCAACTAACAGACTCAGCTCAACACACTGATGTAACTATCTAGCTAGCAGCTGATCCAAATACAAAGCTACAGTTATAATATTATTTTTTAGTCACTTCAGCAAATATTTCTGCAAATGTTTTAAATCACCATTGGCAGTCAGATAATCTAACAGCTCCACACCTTCTCCAAAACTGGATTTCACAACTTTTCACGCATTTTAAAATCTAAGCCATCAAGCTGCATGACATGAAAGAGTGCAGCTTCTCAATGGGAGCAATTATGTTCAAAAGTTTACATTGTTGACATTATCAAAATCTGATTTAACAGAGAAGTCATTGCTGGGAAGTATTTGTCAACACATGAAGTACAGATACGTGGAGAAATTAGGAACTTTGTGGGGAAGCTAAGTAATGTTAGCAACAAGGTAATGAAATTTACTGTCAAGACGGCAACCAGAGAACTGTGGGTAATGTTGTGGAATAAGTAAGATGTCAACACTCTGATAATATTGTCAATCATATATCAACACCAGAAGGATAACATCTGATTGCAGAAATTCTTACATTCTGAGGAGATTTTGTTGATGTTCAAGACAGTTCACAAATGTTGGAATCACGAAACACAAATGGGCAGTTTATGTAAACCATCAGTTAAACGCCTTACTGAATTCCTTGTTGTATAATACATACACAGGTTGGTAGTTCTAACCCTAGATGCATGGAACTAACCAACTAGATGCATGGAACTAACCAACTAGATGCATGGAACTAACCAACTAGATGCATGGAACTAACCAACAAGCGGAGAATAAGTGTAATCAGTAAAGAGGTTGAAGATAGTGGAATAATCTTGCTATACAAATAAGTTATGAACATTAGTATCCAGTTATCAACTAACCATTTAAACAGAATTGGATGGACACATTAAACAAGTACAGAGTGTTGTTAGAGTAAATGATATGAACTTTTCTTATCTGTTATATCAATATTTCACTAGTCTAGCTGTATCAACAGGGCCCCTTTAATCTGTTCCAACATTAAGAAAAACTAAGTGGATATTTGTATTACATAAACACGACCATTCATCACGTAATTTTGATGACAAGGGTTAAAGGGTTATGGAAACTTGTATAAACATTTGAAATTAAGAACATCAACAATGCAGATAAAAGCCCAAACTGTCTCATAATGCCTAACTATGACCTATAGAAATGAACCAGGAACATACAAACCAATTCACTTGGAAGAACTGAGTAGGGAATTATATACCGTTACACAATCTCTAAAATGTATATCAATGACTGCACTTTCTGTGTTGGAAAACTGACAGACAAGAACTTGTGTTTTTTTTTAGACTACCCAGTAACTTAAAAAGTTAGTCAAATAATGAATCGATATCTATATGGAAAAAATTACTTTAGAAATCATTATATCATTTTATTATTCACAATGAATTCATAAACCCCAAAAATCATCTGCTATTTTGATTTATTTATATTTTTACTTTTAATGGAGCATTGCCAGAGAGAAAAAATCAAGAAATGTCTGTCATTAAAAAAGTATAACAGATTGATGCAGTTTCCAATATCTTGCATTAAAATCGCAAAAATCAGCAACCCTTGGGCCAGAAATAGTATCTTGAATTTGAGAGTTTACAGATTTCTAAGAGACTTGTGAAGTTGTTTTGATTTCGGAGATATCCTTTTGTGGTGGGTAACAGTTTAAAATCAAGGTCGAACTAACTTATATTCCTATATTTAAAGTGTTTTCTTTATTTTTGGAACTGACTTCAGCCAGTCTATTTACTTACATGAAATAACATATTTAAAGTAAAGACAAAAAATGTTAAAACCAGAATGTTTTTTGGGAAGCTAAGCATACCTGACACAATGATCCATACACTCTGTTGTTTGTCTCCTGCAGTGTTGTTTACAATGAAAGTATAGTTGCCGGAATCAATCTGCTGGGGATCCTTGAAAATTAAGTTAGTCCCTTCTGTTCTGATATCCCCTGTGTCTGTTATTGGCATGTCATTCTTGTTCAGCCACCTGCTCATACACAGATATAACAACGCTAGAAAACAATATTACTAGAAAATAATGTACTTCAATATCAGGTTAACCAGGAAACTACTGTAATAACTGTCTTATTTCATCTATAGTTACAACAATTTTCCATTCACATCTCAATTAATTATAAAAGAAGTAGAACCTTTAAAATGTTACATGAAATACTGGAACATTCAAACTGTAGATATAGCTTTTGACAAATTACATGCTTTTGCCTTTGGTAACAGATAGGGTTCCTTTAGATACCACCAAGCTGAAGAGCCCTCTTGTTAACGTATGGACCTATTTGAACCCATTGAATTTAATGGTATTCTTTTAGTTTCATCCCCCATTCTTATTTTGTTGATTTTCACAGGGAAACTTGTCATCATTCACTGTTCAAATCTCTTTTGGTAGAAAATGATTAAATATTTCGCCGTCAGCTATACCAGTATATAAAATACATAAATGGACTGGCTTATCAACTCACACATTCATATTACATTGTATCGCTGAATATAAACTATTACTTTTCTACATTTATTTGTTATATTATCTGATCTACACGCCTCGGTGATCTACATATTGCCTCAGAAACAAACACTGGTGGCTTTAACAAAACAACAAATCCATTACAAACATCATTTCTCCTATAGTGTATAATAACAAACAAAAAGCTTTCTGATATACAATACATACAGATATTTATATATTTAGGGATTCTGGTGTTTACATCTAAGTATCATTGATCTTTATATTTTGGAGATGTTCGTCTAAGTTACCAGGTTTTTTTTTATCAGTTCTGTTTGATATTGTGTGTTGATAAGCCTGTTCATCTCTTGTATGCAATCATAATCTCAAGTAATACCATGCTTTTTAAGGTATTGCTGTTAACTGATTTGTGTTACTGGCATTTTCACATCAATAATTATTTAAACTTTCTTTGGTAATGGCAATAAAAACAAGTTTGGTTGAAGTTTTATTTGTTTGTTGGCTAAACATCACTTCATTGTATAAATGTTGGTCAGTATTTATAAACATGTCCATGACTTCCTTACGTTACAGATTTCTTCGAGAGTAATTGGCTTATTTTAAATTTTACCAACATATAGAACAGGAATTATTTGCTTATATAGATTGTGTGACTAGCCAATTACATGAACCTGTTAAACAATTTCATTCCTCCGCTTTGCCAGTCTTGTGCACTTTACTGATGTCAAAAGAATAATTTCAATTTTACTAATATTTCAACGTCTGGGTTTCTATATTTCCCTTTATCTATTAAACCTGAGATATTTGGGATGCAGATGAGATAAGTTTCTTGAAGAGGTCAGCTTGGATGGCAGGATATAAGTGACCTCTCTCTCTCTTTTTCTCCCAGCCATTCAACAATTCCTGACACACAGTTTACACACATCTTGTTGTTTATAATCACCACAGTTCATAAACCTAACACTTGGTCTATAAATCATGGTTTAAAGGTGACCTTGTACTATAAACCAATCAGATTGTGAGTTTTAATTACTTCTGGTATCAAATGGTCAACTAGGTTTGCCCCAATCATTTTCTGTTTACATTTTTGTATATACTTTATCCACAAGTTTGTTGTAGTTAGCTGGTCTGATATACTGTATAATTCAAGAAGTGAAAGCAAAGGATTCTAAGTGCTATTGAATAAAGAAGCAGATAAAACTGTTTTACATTCACGTATTGGTCTGGTCCAACCTGTCTAATTGTTGATATTATCTCAATTTTTGTCTTGCTCTATTTATTAAACAGACTGAAACAAGAACACCAACATTTGTCCTAACTTGTGTTATCAATGAATCAGAAAGTAAGCTGCTGGTAAGGATTCATAAAAGGTTAGTATATTTTGAGTATGACCCCATCTATTTTGAACAAGGATAATTTAAAGTAAAACAATGCTAATATGAGGAATGCAATAACAAGATATATTCTACTCCTGATAATATTTATAATGTGGTCATTATTCAGTACAGCATAATTTGATTTTTCATTGTCAATATAACTATCCTCAATAAACCCATGTGCTTTCTGAAGATGCGTGATTTAATAAAGTACCCAGGCCTAAGATGGTGGAAAATTGAATTCTATCTAGCTATTAGTCCTAGTAAGTTAGAGTTACATGTTCGTAAATACCCATCTATCAGCCATGCCATATAACAATGTCAGGTACTGTACAATAACTCGCATTTGTAAGATTTTAATTTTTGGCAATTATTTGAGAGCAGACGACATCTCAAATCAAAGATACAAAGCTCAACTGCTTAACTGCTCAAAGACTGCCTTCAAAATTAATGAACTCAAAAATGAAGCCTGATGAAGTAAATGTTCATAAAACTTGGCAGGTACAAAAATATTGTTAGAGTATACAGCAGTAGAAACTATAGCTTCTTTCAAACTTGTCTCCAACTGTAATTTTATTGTTCTCATACAGATAAGAACAGAACTCAGAAATAAATGAGATATGTTTCCTCTTTATGCCTGGTTGGCATAATAACTCCTTTTCCTCGACAATAACATAATTGATTTATTGTTATTTGTTGGTGCATTAAATACATCGCCTGTAATCAATCTCTATTTTTACAAATGCTGTCTCTCCTGCACTTACATCCCTTTCAATTTCTCTGTCAGATCAAAACAATGATATACCTAACACAAGAATGCTCAGGTATTTCTCTGTCTTTAATAACATAGACTTTAACATAGAATCATAGAGAACATATTTTTGTTTATTAAAAGAATGGTCATCTAAAAAATATTTCTAGCCATAGCAACTATATTTAATTGACAATTGATTAGTTATACTTTTTTCATTTTAGAAGGACAATAGTAGCTTCCGACATAATTCTACAGCATCATGACCTTGTCTTGTGCAGTCTCATTCAATTAGTAGTAGCTGAACATGTACATAGATTGATTGATAAAGTTAAACGTTATGTGAAAAGAAATACAAGTAAGATAGAGCAATGCTCGTTCAGAGATACCCTTGTACTGTATTGGGCATACTAAGAAAGTTTTTTCTCCAAATTCATGTATAGTGACAGCGTACCTAAAGTCTGGAGCAGGTTTCCCATCAGGTAGAAACACCTTTATTGTATACTCTTTATGTACAGCAATCACCATGGGAAAACTAGGGATCAATCGAGGCTCAAACGAATTCACATTGAAATCATCCAAATCTGAAAGATACAAAAAAAACAAGGTTTATTTCACTTAGATTATTATACATTTGTATGTATATAAAAGTCACTGATAATCAGAAACACAATATTTATAGACTCATAGGCTGAAATGAAATTTATTAGACATTCAACTATTTCCTTGTATAAAAGACACAATTATTCAAATTTAGTAATATTATTATATTGAGCAATATACGGTATTCACATCTACCTTTATAACAAAAATGGTCAAAAAACTAATTTGGCCATTTTAGAAATCACTTTTTCAAAACCAAATTATATCAATCAGAACAACTATACCAACTGCTATTTATATCTTATTTATTGGTCAACAAGGGCAATGGAATGATGGGTATGAATGACTTTTCATATAATACAAAGTGAGATAAAACGCCTTACAACATGACTTTTAAAAGAGTGTACCTTTTTAATCAAAGCGAAAAACTTATTGTTTACATTGTATATGAGACTGTAATTGATTTCCATTATCTTTTGAGCAATGGCAGTATCAGTATATATCAAAGGGGCGTCATAAAGTAGAGCAAAGTAATGATTTGGCACACAGTCAACCATCTTTCCTGACTGACTTGTCCAACTTTAAATGTCACTAGCACGTTATCATAAACTTCACAAGTGTCAGCAGAGAAATTAGCTTTCAAGTCTTCATGTTTGAACTGCAGTAAACAAAAGCCTAGCTTCCATTCAAGTACCAACAGTTTTCCTTTTCACCAAATACTACATTTTTTTCATAAAGTCTGTCAAAAGCTTCCCTCTTATACAAGTCAGAGAGATGTTGTAAATTAGACAAACAGTTTAGCTGGTAAACATTAATACTAATTACGTAGACATGTTAACTCATTTATAAGAAACATTTTTAAACATCTTGATGGTAATTTCCTCGCTACTTTTCAACTTAAGGTAATTTTTTTGCATGCAAGATGTATTTTGGACGAGAATGTGTTTCTTATACTTGAGCCTTCAACTGTAAGCCTTTTGTACACTTTTCTATGTATAAAGCAATTAGTTACTGTTTAAACATTCGACAATCTGTCTCAAACATGAATGTTCTCAAGCAATCCCAATCCCAGTACAACAAACTCATTCTCAAAAACTGATTACCAAAAAGCATTTACACTCAAGTGACTCAAACTCTGTGAAAGTTAACTACATATTTCCTGGACTTGATCTTTACACATTAAGTTGCGGGAAAGTCAATTTTAATATCATCGGTGGACCGTCTCCTACTTTTAATACAACATCTTTTCCAACTAAGGAGTAAGAGTTTATATCAAGATTATGATGACTATTAACGTGTGTCAAAGATTTATAGTACTGTAGTCAAGGTAGCCTGACTATGATGTCAAATTTGCATTAAAATCTGATTAAAAACAACATCGCAATTTAGAGAATTGTACAGCAGAGAGTAACGGAAGATGTTAATTCAAGCAATGAGATCTGACATGTCCAACAAAACCAAAAACTGTGGTTAGACTGTGCAGACGACATGGTGACACGACTGACAAAATTTCTACAAGAAAATAGATGTGAAATTAATGGTAACTTACTATCAAAAGACAACTTGTAGAAATCTGAGAGGGCAGGGGAATAAATGGTGGCTGCTAATGGTTAATGTCAACCTTCCTTATTGAGTCCAAGCATGCAAATAATTGCATGACAGATGATATTAAAACCCATGTATTATATGGCTTCTCTATTATATACGTTAGTTTTAATTAATGACCCAGTCAAACCTTGCCCTCTTTCAAGTGCAAATTATTTAGTTCACCCAATACAACGGCCAAATTAAGACATTTTGTGAAATGAGTTTTTCTTTGTATTGTATGATTTCACAAACCGTATCTTTTATAGTAAATTAAACAACAACTTGATTTAATTCTAACTGAATGGTAGGGCCCACTTATTTAAGTTTTTGGCCACTGGGGTGATATATGAGAAAACACTCAGTACAACTCTTGTATAGAACATTACACTGGCCTACCCTTCAATAAACAACTATTTAGTGAAATGCTTTTACATCAAAATATTCTACAACATTTCTACAATTTGACTCCAAAATAAATTGCATGAGTTGTGTTTTTACAAGTTATTTTGGAAATGCCTGTATTAATCTATCTGATGGTAAAACAAGAGAACATTTGTAAGCCTAATGCCTGCTGTTAATTATACACAAATGTTGGACCTGTTAATATTAAATGTAATATGTTCTTGTTACTGACAACTGGACATAGATTTACAATGCTTGTCTTCACATTTTACAAGATTGCTGCAGTGTACGACACATATAATAATTCATTGAAGGACTCTTGTCTTAGTGGTCATATAATAGCAACATGGCACAGCTGCAGGAACTGTCAAACCATCTTACTGCAGTAGTCAGGTCACAGGTTCAAGTCTCTGACAGACAATCGACGCCTGTGTGCACACCAAGGCAGCTGTGACGTACTCCACCTCTCGTTTGTCCTCCCCAGACTCAGTGACAAATACCGCACCAGCGACCCTACAGTCCTTTAATTATAAACCTGTCTATTACATCTACTGTGGCCCTTTTTACACCTGTCTGTCACGGTTAAACTGCACTTTTTACACCTGTCTGTCATGGTTAAACTGCACAATTTAATCCTCTAGTCACTAATGTAACTTCTTGAATTGAAGCTTTATCAACTTGCAAGAAATACAAGATTCCACATAATACAAGTTTGGTAACTCTGGCTTCACACTTAAGCATGTTTAAGTATTGTAGTATGTGTAGTATGTAAAAATCTCAAGAGAAATTTGTACGAGAAGTTTTCTGTAGGTCTATCATCACATTATTTGTGTTAAAAAATCAAAGCACCGATACATCACAGATGAAATGTAGGGAAATTTAAGAATGAAAGAAGCTGGATTCTCTTTCATTGAGAACCTTTACTTCTGCGCAGCAGCCACTCCAATCTTGGAATTATAAACAATGAGATTTGCTTACTCAACTGGCAGGCTTACTGTAACAGGGACAAGTGTTTTAATGGCTGTTTTTACAACAAGGGCCATAAATCTTACTGGCATGATTAGATGTTCAAGACCAGGACTAAATCCAGGCTATGAGATTAAAGGTGAATACAACTCTAAAGCCATCTAACGTATTGATGCTTGAACAGAAAAGCTATTAGGTGAGCGGAAATGACACTTGGAAAGTAAGATGATGAAGAAATAACTTAAAACACCTTCAGTACTTTCAAAAGTTCTGAACATTGCCAGTTATTTAGCAAGGATGCCTGCCAAGTGTTAGATATGTTCCCTTGTTTATCTGACTTCATGTAATAGTAAAAGGGTGTGTGTCTTGTATTTAAAACATCCCAAATACACTACAAACCCTGGACTTAACTAAGACAAACACCTCTTATTTATTCACACAGACTTTATAATGGCATTAAGAAAACAAAAGATATCTGTTTCAAATCACTATCACGTCTAGGACACTGTGGTAATTAATTACAGTTTAAAGAGAATTTTCCATGCAAAACAAGTCAACATAGACATGTGCATTTCTTATTACTGTCTCCACGCTAATTTTTATTAATGTTTTTTTCCTCACATCAAACGGGCAGGTTTAAACAAGATGGATTAAAGCCTGGTGTTTTTCCAAAAAGATTGTTCTATGTAATGTTATGGTGTCACCTTGCAACTTACATGAACTAGAAAATAGTCACCCATGTAACAGTCTTAACGATGAAGTACTCTGTGTTATGATTCTAAACATGGTGAGAAATCTGTCAGTGCAATTTCTTGATCATTTAAAGCTTGTTATCATGCAGCCATATTTATGTATCAGCACTGTGAAATATCCTGTGATTATATCTTTGACATAAATAATATTACATTACATAAGGCCTCCTTTCACAGGAACGTGGTTTCACTTAGCTATCTTTTTAAATCAATTAGGCGTATTTTCTCTGTGACTGTGCTTGTCTATCTGCATGTTACCCCCACCCTGACAAAATTAGTTTAATTCAAGTGAGAGACATAACCTGTTATACAAGGTTTTACCCTAGTGTAAGTAATACCACATTTCCATGGTATAACAAGATGTATTGCACTTTCAATGTACAGCGGGGGAACATATTACACCCTGTTGTGAAAAATTACTGGCACATACATTGACACATCTCTGTACTGTATCACATCTAATCACTGTAAAAACGCTATACAGGACTGCAGCAGTCTTGACAAAACCTATATCTCATCAGCTCTCAACGTAACTATGGCAATAAGATGCATAGAACACAGCAGCCTAGCACTTGGTAAATGCCATGTCAAACTGCAAGACTTTCCAGAGCTGCTGGCACGTAACATTGACATCAATTAAAAGAAACTACCATTTTCACAATGCAATGGCAATTAAGCCCTTTATTCCAATTAAACACATAAAACAATTGAGCTATTCCCAAACTGTGAGGTAGAACCAAACAGTAATATCATACTCCTTTCAAAACAAGACCTTTCTACTATGTATACATCAGGTAAACTTCAGATCCACCAGGACTTGATCAACATACTTGCCCAGTGTTAATGATGCACACAGTGTGCAATTTGCCCTTTATACAAACACACTGCATCTAGTATTACAACTGGGTTTCTGGAATGTAATTTGCCACACACAGTCCACAATGCACCAACTTCAAAATGGAACCATCAGGGCTGAGAAACCTGCCAGTCGTTATTATTTATCTTGGTGTCTCCCACGTTTTATATAATGGATGCAGTAAAGTCTTGACATCTTTGCGGCAGCTGCAAACTTTGTTCCTTAAATTAACTCCCAATTCCAGACAGTTCACCAATGTACAGAAACAATAGCATCCTCGCAGACAATGTGAATAAACCTGTGTCACCTTAAACCTGTGTGAACATGAGATAACATACCCTGATCATTATGTTCAGCAATTATAGACACTTTTTTTGTGTGCAAATATGTCAGGTGTATTGCATCTTAAGCCATTGCAATGATGTCTCACAAGGCAATTATAAGTCTGTGAAAGTTTTACCTATGAGTTCAGGCTTGGCTGTTGAAATGTACAGTTACATCCCACAGTAGTTTATATTATAGCAGGGGTTACACAGTTCCCCTTACCATGAACTCAGCCTCTATTTTAAATGTTATGTCATGAGAAGTTCATCTCCTAATCACAAAATGCCTTATTTCTGGCACTGGAACTATGACATTGCAGTTAAACCGTTGCAGCAGCGTTTAGAGCAAGGTATCCCACTTACTCTGCCAATCTTCTCTCCCTGTAAGCAACACAACCGGTCCTGTCATAAACCTAATCTGTCCTACCGAACCCTGACTTAGCCGCTGTCAGATTTATGATCCAACCTTCTCTTTGATGTTTAAATGAAAAACACGACCAAACAATAATGACTCAATCCTGCCCCCTGTTTGTCACTAAGCTCTAATGTTGGACACCTTTAAAGCAGCGAATAACAGGTACAAACATTTCTAAACATTGCCATTAAAAAAGTGAACATGCTGATAACAAGACTGTCAAAACACATGTTTAACCAAAAACCTCTTTGTGTTGGTACAGTATAGTGAGTATAGGATAGATAGATACTCATGATCTATTGTTAGTAGCTAAAAAGTTTGTAACCAGCACTTTTAGTTTCAAGTTTGTAACCAGCACTTTTAGTTTCAAGTTTTGCTTAATTTTACACTCCCTTAAGTGTATTTGGAACAATATCAGAGTGAAAGAGTGTTGATCTGCTTCTCTAGAAGAATAGAGAAATTATTTCACTTTTATTCGGTCATTGACTCTCTCATTGTCAGCTAAGATCAGTATGTTTTAGTTAATATGTGTTGTTTGTGTAAAGCAGCAGACAATTTGATTTTTTTTCTCCAAAGCCTTATTTAAACGCTTTGTTAAAATCTATGCTTCAGTAAAGAGGGCAGCGGTATAGATATCCGTCTACATCTACGAAACAGAAGAAATGTGCACTCATCTGAACCAAAGGTAGGGTGAGGTGGTTGCATTAGAAAGGTAACTGTTAACTTTAGGATATAACTATTACAAATTTATCTGTCCGGGCATTCATTCAAATCCCATCAACTTAAGCCTTCCTGTGACTGTAATCAGCTCTGTGGTTTAATGAGAATTTGTCTAATCACAGATTTACAGATTTGTTACTCCCTACTTTGATATCTAACAGGGAAAACATCAAACAAACCTATTAGCTACAATATGTACAAAATAAATCTATCATTTTGATTTAAGAAAACACATCAGTTAAAGACTTTTAAATGCATTTTAAATTATTTTATAAAACAGATCTACGCCATTTGCATTATAACTCCATATTTTACACATGTTCTTTGGCTTCTTCATGAGAAAAGCTGACAAAACTAAAGCCCGACTGACCTTTCAAATCCATTTCTCTGTTCACCTGTGTACTTTAACTAAAACAATGTCATGAAACGATTTAACTTCATTTTAACACCTACCATCTTTTGGATTATTCATATACACTAAAACTACTCTTCTGGCAAAAACTGAGCCCCTCTTAACCTCTAAACATGTTTGACTCTAGCTTCAAAATGTACCTGTCCTTCATTAAACAAAAACAAAAATACACCTGTTCACTATAACACTTTCTAAACTCAAAATTTCCCTTTGACCTTCGATCTTGGAAATTGCCATTAGATGTAACTAGAAGTTTGGTCAAATAAACAGTCAAATTTCTAGTCAACTACAAATATGAACAGAAAATTTAGTTTCAATTGTACATAAATATGCAAATCCACCAGTCAATCTACTTCAATTCACCAGTCAATAATAATGAACAAATATACTAGTCTTTGTGTTTTTTCTTTGTAGTAATGTGATGGTAACAATTTTAACCCTTCAGATTACAGTTAAATACTAGGCAGTTTTCTTTCTGCTAATCAGTCAAACTAGCTGCAAGTTTCATTTTTTGGGGTAAGAACAGGTTGCCAGTTTAAGGAGGTTGAGGATTCTCTATCTAAATATATTGATTTAATGGACTGAAGCACCGTATCCGATTTACTGTATCCTTTATCTATCATCATTTTTATTGTAGACATTTAACTGTACTGTAACACCCCCTCCCCCTCCCC
>ENA-OREC01000603-OREC01000603.1-marine-metagenome-genome-assembly--contig:-NODE-603-length-14874-cov-12.609853_pt1 | contig 14874 bp, 9 predicted proteins | sample MGYA00248626_ERZ508543 | MGnify/ENA primary metagenome ERZ508543 (study PRJEB26211, sample SAMN05518279) | marine metagenome | isolation source: Puget Sound, Washington, USA | host: Bankia setacea... | reverse complement strand
AAAGTCGGGTACCTCACCACCGAAGTCGGGTACCTCACCTTCACCGAATCCACCGGCACCATCACCGAAGTCTGGGACCTCACCACCCTCGAGTCCTCCGAAGCCACCGCCGGCCTCATCATCTAAAAAGAGTGATTAAATAACACTGAATTACTTTAATTATAACAACATAAGAACAACCGCAAAGCCTTTTGAACTAGTATTTTAAAATGAGCAAAAATAATGTTAGGAACGTTGGTAAAACGCCGACTCAGTACAAAACTACTTATACATATTTTCGTCGTATAATTAAAAGAGTTGTATGACTTCATACAAATCGTTGATTGCATTAAAATAATAATAAGTCAGTTACCAGTAGCGCATGTGCATGTTCCCATCAGACAGGAGAGTGTTGTTTCACTGTCACAGGTCTCGTGGGTACAGTCGTCAGCGGACGTACATCTCTCAGCAGTGGCAAGTGCTGAAACACACAAAAAGTATATGCAATATTTCGAAGCAGGTCAGGGAAGGAATTACGAAAAAATCGAAAAAATCAGTAAAGCGAAATGCGAAATCGAGAAAACATTCTAGAATTTCAGTCTTTTGTTAATGTACAAACCTACAATACTTACCAAAGCACACAAGAAGGACACAGACGGCGACTTTCATTTTGAATGTTTGAAGATTTCAGATTCAACTGATGACATTGTGAGGCACCATAGTATATATACTGGTTAATTGGTATGACAGTGAGGGTTGGCAACACTATTTTCTCAACCGGTTGCTATGTTTGCGATTTAGTTAACAATAGATAACCCTTCATATGGAAGCTGTCATGACCACTTGACACGAAGTAATATGGAAAATGCAATAGTACGCCGATTGCGGAAATAATCTACTTTACTTATGTGATAAACAGCAGCTGATGATTTGTTCAATGATTGTGGTTTACTTTTCATGATGTATTAGGAACTTATGCATGAGTTTATATACATGTATCATGTTAGCGTATAACACATGTTTGGCCAGATGTAATGTGTTAAGATCAGCCCTTACAATACTATCAATTATTGTATTGTACTTTTATTAGCTTTCATTGATGATTCAATGAACTATGACCCAATTACAAAACTGGAGCGTATTATCCCATTTTTAACCATTGCAAGGAGGCAACACAATAAAAATAGTTGTACGTGATGAAAGAGAAGTTATAACTGAGACGTACGCATACACGCACACACAAGCGCACAATCAACAGCACGAGCGCTAACTCAACAGCACGAGCGCACAGACACTCTAGATTAATATGAGGATGCTCCAAAATATGCCTTTCCTGTTAACAATATATATCTTTAAACGCCACCACTAAATGTAGTATATGTCATGATGGACCCTTTCTGGTTCTGATGACAGTCCAGTATAATGTAATTAATGGTTGGTGAGAAACAAAACACGTGTCGATGAAAAATATTAATTCTTAAGCGAGTGAGATCATTACATCTGTTAAAATGCGTTCCGTAAAATCGACAAACACCGTGATTGATCGTTTATTTCCGTTACAACTTGTTCTGCAAGTTGGTAATGTTGCTTATTCCACACCATTGTTTTGTTTCATGTGCTCTCTTCGTAATGCTCAACGAGATCATCTCTTTGGCAAGGTTTGAGAAATTAGACTTGTACATCTTCAAGTGTTTATTGTTCAGACTGAAACATGCTTCCTACCAGACAATCCCAATGTTGAACAATACATTCATTAATTTAAACGAGCATAAACTCATGAATTATTGACCTTAGTTGTGCTACAAGCCTTTTCTTACCTTATGTATCTCTTTCTTCCATTCACGTTCATCCTAACATTCTCCTCCTTAGATCATATACAAATACAATACTATTATGTTTAACATAACATCCTTTCTTTTTTAGTTTTCTTTTTTTTATTTGTGTTCATTCATTAACTGTTTGCGCCTTTTATTTAAGAAACATAACTTATTGCTTGTTAGTTGACAATGAAATAAAAAATGAAAACATGCTTTTACTTAATATAATTATTGAATGCTTACTGCTTTAATCTCGTACAGTTGAATCTGTTTGACAGATTTAGTCATGTAAATATTAACAGTGTATACCTAGACAATAAATATATTATTAAATACACCTCCAACGTGATGTGATGAAAACAACGAGTACGAATTCAGTTTACACCTAATATGTTCTTTTACCCGAGGTTGGTCCAAAAGTGACCGATAATCCGAGTGTAAGGCAATTTCGTCCGTAGAGTGTGTCACTTTTCGATTGTTTAAACCACATATAAAGTGTATACATTGGCCACCGACACGATGACGCATTGCTTGTTCTGAAAACAAATGATGACCATTCCAAATAACTGTCATATGCAGTGGATGTTATATTAGAACCGTACACTATTTTCACAAATGGTCGATACTTTGTTTATTTTCTTCTGCTTGTAAGTTACATTGATTCAATTAAAGAAGTGGTGTTAACATATAATAACGATAAACGAAGAAAACCTACGACTAATGTCATCATTGAAATTCCAATTTTCAGAATAAAACACTGTTTGAACACTTGTTGATAACGACATGTTTGACAAGCAGGTACAAACAAGTAAAACGGGTTTTCCTGAGTACATTTGCTTACAGATGGCGTTATCAGCGCGAACAAGATAGTAAATGTAAATTCTAATTAAGGATCTCTGTGTATACTCCATTAGATACTGATTTACTTTGTTCATGGTAAAATATCATGGATCGTATGATTATAGATCAGATATAATCTTATGTACAAACAATACATGTATATCAGCCCATTTCCTCATTCTGTGACGCCCTGTTTCAAATATTAATCGTCTCATAATCGACTGTTGATACGTTGCCAACACTTCCAGTATCGTTAATACTTTTCTGCGCTACACAATCCGAATAAAACGTTATTGCTTGGATTTAATGATTGCATTATGTTGAACTTCTAAACACCCCTTCCATTAAGTATAAACTGCCTTGGAAAACGTAAACACAGAAATAAAAGTTGAGTAGCTCAAAACACCAACAAAATGAAAGTTGCTGCCTGTTTGATCGTGTGCTTTGGTAATCTATAAAAGTTCTCTTCACAGAGTCTCTTATAGTTTAGTGATCAGTCTTTCAAATCTGATTTATAATTGAAAACAATTTTTAATCCGAGTAATGAAAGTTTAACGGTCATCACATGTATTACAGTATCACTAACATTTGCCTAGAGATGCATGTACGAGAGTTATTGTTCCCACATACATCACCTGTGACAGTACTCTACACTGGTCTCTACATCACATTGGAAAATGTACGTGTGCTACCGGTAAATATGCATCTCACATAACCATGTAAATTAAATTCATTACACTTTACAATGAATAGTAGACTGTTACATGAAATATTAACTGGTAACCACAATATGTTTTGATGTAAGACAATGTCAAAGGTTGAGCAGGATATCAAAAAGCATTTTTTTAAATAGATATAAACGGACAGTGTGATAGTTTTTTCTGTTTAAATTTGCAGACGATGAAATGGGTGGACTGGGTGGAATCGACGGTGAAATTCCAGACTTCGGTGATGGTGCCGGTGGGTTTGGTGAAGGTGAAACACCTGCCTTTGGTGGTGAGGTACCCGACATCGGTGATTTTGAAGCCGAAGAAGTCCCAGATTCTGGAGCTGCACCAGCATCTTAAATGTTCTGTTCTGTTTTGTTTCAATGATATTTGCAAATACATGAGAATATTTATTATACAGTGATGCTGATGATTGCGCGAGTATAGGGTACGACAGAAAGAAGAACACGCATACAATATGTTAAATTGCGGCGTTTATGACGAAACGTGTTTTGGTCGCATTATTGTGCGTAACGTCATTACAACTTATTCTTGTATTTGTCTTGTAGACACAGATTTGTATTAATTACTTATTTATACTATGGTATTCACGTGGCGCCTCTCTCACTACCGATCTGGGACCTATTTTTTCTCTTTCTTCTGTTCGCGGTGTCTCTTTAACTTGTGTTATTTATGGATACCCACTTACGTATTTGTTTTAAGGTTATGTATGTTGTATTATGTTCAATATGCAGTTTGAGTTGGTCTACTTTAATGTATTCCCTGGCAGACTTCCATATCTGGAGTTGTATTAATACTTGATTCGGCTCATACAAAAATGAAAACTATCTTTGTTCAAATATTTGGGTATTTGAGGATTTGAATCTAATATAATATATAGCTAATTCTGACAAAATGCTACTGCATGATTTGCATAACGTAGAAACAATACAACTACGAAAAACACGCGATCAGCCCAACAGTACACTGGCAAACACGCGATCAGCCCAACAGCACACTGGAAAAACCTATTTAACTGTACATTTAATGTTATACTACAGTAAGTATATACAATTTACAAGAAAATGATGACGTTTTAAAGTCCGGAAGAATCACCCCAGTATCGAGTTCGGTTACACAGTTATCTCAGGCAAAATGTCTGATGCGTTATGTGTGTCGAATGTTGTATCTAATGAAGCCAATATGAATCAATTTGATGTTCATATATCTCTTTTTTATATGTTCGTATGAGTAATATTTGGAAAGCTGTATGAATTGGTGGTAACGTTTAAGTTCGTGTTTATTGTGAAGTTTAGTTATTGCCAATGAGTTCTCATTGTAACATATGTGTATGCCTGAACACATTCTGTACACAAACCACGTACCGCACTAAACATTGTGTGCATATTTAGGGGACTTTTTACCTATATGTGTGCTGATTTGATGCGAAACATCGTGCAAGCCTTCTAGATAATAACATGACGACCAATATGAGTTCATGAATTGGTTCCGAATACATAACACACTCACTGTATATTGCATGATCTCATTTAATGACAAATGTTACTGAAAGAGAGCAGAACATTTAAGATGCTGGAGCGGCTCCCAAATCACCGAAGTCTGGTACTTCTCCGTCAAAGTCGGGTACCTCACCACCGAAGTCGGGTGTTTCACCTTCACCAAATCCACCGGCACCATCACCGAAGTCTGGGACTTCACCGCCCTCGAGTTCTCCGAAGCCACCACCGGCCTCATCATCTGAAGTTATGTCATATATTGGTCAAATCAAGTTGAATGTCCTTTAACATGCGTTCAATAATTTACTGTAATTAACACATTTCGATGTTTACTATTTTTTTAACCAACTTTAATTACCAGTAGCACATGTGCATGTTCCCATCAGACAGGAGAGTGTTGTTTCACTGTCACAGGTCTCGTGGGTACAATCGGCAGAGGATGTACATCTCTCAGCAGTGGCAAGTGCTAGAAAACAAAGTCATACGTTATAATGAATATGCCACTGCATGTGCATACATACAATATGTAAAACAAAACACTAAACGAATAACACTACATTAGAATGTAAATATAATGACAATAGGATGGTAAACGTATACAACTTACCAAGGCACACTAGCAGGACACAGACGGCGACTTTCATTTTGATTGTTTGAGGATTTCAGACTTGAGTAATGAAACTGAGAGGCACTGAAGTATATATACTGGAAACTTTGTAAGACAGTGAGGGTTGTCAAACTGATTGATATATTTTATATTAAGATTTCAATGAACAACCCTTAATAAGAAAGCTGACATGATCCATAAGCACGAAGTTGTATGGAAAATGCAGCAGTAAAATACCGAATGCGGAAATGTTCTACTGTATGAGAAATACAGCAGCTGATAATTATGTTTATATTGACAAAGAAGTGGACATCTATTCAATACCAATGCATTACTAACGCAGCTATTAATTTCTATGTTATACACATGTAATGTGATTTACTTTTTCAGGACATATTAGGAACTAACGAATTACATAATATTGACTTATTTTTGGGGGGGACTTGCTCTTCAGCAAAATTATTATAATGTAAAACATGTTTAACTGTATAATCTTGCTATTCTGTAGTGTTTATAAGTGTTAATTCTTTGTTTCTGAATTCCACGCGTAAAGGGGGTTACTTTTTCATACTATTTATGGAGCTGTTAAAGATTTTCTGATGTAAGATAAGTTTGTCTATATGTACCTACAATATCAATGTATAGTGCATGCATAAGAATATGTTACAAAGCTCTCTTACTTTTACTCTTTTAAGTAATCCAGTTGGGGTTACAATTGATTTTGACCATAATTGATAGCTTTTATAACTTCACCACATTCACAATTCCATACATTTTCAAGAAATGTTATTGGGAAATTAGGAGTTCACTAATTTTGTTTTCATTTTATAATAACAAGTGAATTGAAAAAGTACTGTGGCTGATTTAAAACTTTGCTAGTGGTTGCAGGCAGAAACCTTTGTACAACATTGTGTTAGTCTATCAAGCGAATCCTCCTGTTTTCCAGGGTTTGTGTACACGTTCATAAAGTGATGTTCAAAAGTACAATTACATTTAGTCTAACAGAATATATATAACGTCATGACTCATAAAATAATATTACAAACAAGGCAAAACATTGTAGAACGCGGAAATAGACTGATACACATGCCTTATTTGTAAATATAAACACGTTCAGGCTGATTGTCTTACTTTCAATTATTGTTGTCATGAACAAGAAACAACTCATGTACTTTAGATTTTTGTACAGACTTAATACGTATTTCTCAAGATCCGAACATCATGGCTGACTGTCACGTATATGGTACTGTACCCGTCTCGAGATTGTGTGCATCTGGTCGTTTCAAAAATATCAAATTAGAATGGACTTCGAACATCATTAACAGCTTTATTCAGAAACGAAATCGGAGGATTTCATCAACATTTCTGTAAGCTCCATACATACACAAAACGTATATAAGTTTGACTAAGCAATATCATCTCACTTGTAATTTGAGAGATCATAATCGAACATTCAATATGAAAGTAGCTGCCTGTATCATTGTGTGCCTTGGTATGATTAACCTTTCTACAACAATTAATACAACAGTAAAATTACACAATGCTCAAAAGTACATGTTCCGTTGCAAGCAAGAAGTACGTCACACATACATTTTTCAGTGAAAGCTCGAAATACCATTTCATCGGGTGAAGTAAACTACCAGGATGGTTTACAAATAAATATATCCACTGTGATAACAACGAGTTATAAACTAATGAAATGTATTGGATACATATTGTCTTAGATTGTTATATTGTCTTGTTGTATTGCAGTCGCAATAACCTTTGCCGAGAGATGCATGGACGAAAGTGATTGTTCACACATCACCTGTGACAGCAGCTCTACATTGGCCTGTCAAATAGGAGAATGCACATGTGCTACCGGTAAATATACTTTTGTTTTACACTGCAAACATACGTTTCAAAATTACAAACGAACATGTTTGCGGAGACTGATTCTCTAAAGTAGGGACAGTATCATAACTTTTGAGTGTTAGAGAATTGTGAAACGTATGTACAATTATATTTTGATATTAATTGTTCTGTATATATATATATATATATATATATATATATTTGTAGACGATGAAATGGGCGGACTTGGAGGATTCGATGGCGAGGTCCCAGACTTCGGTGATGGTGAGGGTGGATTTGGTGAAGGTGAGGTACCCGACTTTGGTGGTGAAGTACCCGACTTCGGTGATTTGGAAGCTGGAGATGTTCCTGACTTTGGTGCTATGCAAGCATCTTAAATGTTCTGTTTTGTTTTGCATGACATTTGGCAATAAATTAGATTATAAATTATACACTGTATTTGTAGTTATAACGTCACATTAATTACATAGCTGGTGGCCATGCACTTGTCTGGAATGCATGTACGGTTAGTAGGATTAAAGAACGCACATATTAGGGCATTCATTACAGAAACAATGTGTACATACATCCGATGCTCATATGATAATTCATAGAAAAGAGGACCACACTCCTCCACAATTATCGACACAAAAAGCACTTACATGTTACCACATATAAATATTATTCTCTACCTTTCAGCAATATCTAAATAACCGTTTTCTCATTTTTCTCAACAATACCAACTCGCTTAAACGTCTTGCCAAACACTTGTTTATAACAAAGTAAAAGTATTACACGATTCATAATTGGAATATTAACACGAAATAGAAGCACTAAAGTGCTAAACTGTAGTAACGACAATGTGCGACATACGTGTTGTTAAACTATAATGTATGAAAGTTGTAATAATGTGATACTATCGGAAGTAATATCATATACTGTACGTTTTATTAGACGTTCGGCATTTACGTAGGTACTAGTGCGGAAACGGTTCTTTCTCTTTTCCCCATTAGTGGTATTTCAGTGATCAAAGTTATTTACATTTTACATGCATGTATTATGGCGTCTGTTATCATGTGTACCAACATTTAGCAAACAATCCTAATGTTGACTAGTCGCACCTGCCAACTTCTCTATTTGTGTGGAAATAACAATAGTGAATTGTCTTCGTTGTTCAGGTAGGGCATATGTATTCAACAGTTTCGTTAACATATATATAACATATTTTGTCAACATTGATATCTCGTAAGGTTCACATGTCATCTCTTTCTGTACAAAGTAGGTGGCTATCTAACTTATGTTATTTACATACATGCATATACTTACTAAGGTGTATGTTTATATATCATGTACACTGTGATGTTTTGTTTTAGCTGCTTTCAATGGTAATTTCACACTTAGCAGACTTACATATTGCGAATTTTAATTATACTGTACGGTAAGTTTCACATAACTAGTCCCCGTGGTGTCAACTACGTCGTGATTAAAGTTGAGACAATTAAACTGCATGCTTTTGTATAGCATAGAAACGATTAAATACGATGGAAACAATCAAAGTTAAACATCTTTAATTGAACATCATTAACTACATCTGTACATTTATATTTTGTATAGAACATTTTACAGTACAATATGAGATAATGGTGCCTCTTCAAACTCAGGACGTTCTCCGATTTATAAACCACATCACCACCCAAATCGGATAGAGCAAATGTATTTTACTGGGTAATATGTATTGGTTCTAGGACATATCATATTTTGTTGGGTGTTGATATCCTTGTTTCTTCAGCTGTGTAACTTGTTGTATATTTTCATGCGTGATCGAATATTTTTAAAAGGTGTCACATTTGAATAGAATGTGTAGTTTCTTCCTTCTAATACCTAAGTATCTAAAATAATGTAAACTTCTTGGTTCATGTTTGGTGCTAATGTATAATTGATTGTATTTGTGACGATAATTTGGATTCGGAGATGATTTCCGATGATTTTTTTTTAAATTGTGTGTATACAAATATTCTTTACGGACGTTACACTGACAATATTTCTGTATTATGGGTACAGAATGACTTTTCAATATCGTGCGTGTTTCATTCGGTTTTACACACCATAAATGCCTTCCAGAAAATGACATGATCATTAGTCGTACTAGATACAAATACGTTTTGTTTTGGTTTTGACGATATTTAACGAGAGGGCGTATTTGACATTTAAGTCAATCTTCCATAAGGCCCTCAATTTATTTTTGTTGGATTGTGAAATCACGCTCGAGTCCGTTCCTAGAACCAACCAGTACTAAGCAATAAGGGTAAAGTTTCTTGATCAAGGAAACAACGAGGGTCTTTGATGGGGATCGAACCCACGACCTCCACATAACGAATCAGACGTGCAACCAACTGCGCCACACCGCCCCTTAATGTATATAACAGCATTCTTTTGTAGGCATAATATCATTTATTGGCAAATGTCAGAACATTTAAGATGCTGGGGCAGCTCCCAAATCACCGAAGTCTGGAACTTCTCCGTCAAAGTCTGGAACCTCACCACCAAAGTCGGGTGTTTCACCTTCACCAAATCCACCGGCACCATCACCGAAATCTGGGACCTCACCACCCTCGAGTCCTCCGAAACCACCACCGGCCTCATCATCTAAAACCATTACATACTTGTGTGAACTTCAGTGGAATTTGTGTGAGCGTTTATTAATTAGTTATGCTAGATACTATGGAGGTTATTGATACTTAATAAACATTTTTTAATCAACTTTAATTACCAGTAGCGCACGTGCATGTTCCCATCAGACAGGAAAGTGTTGTTTCACTATCACAGGTCTCGTGGGTACAGTCGTCAGCGGATGTACATCTCTCAGCAGTGGCAAGTGCTGAAAAGTGAAAGTAAAAAATAAGATGTTATAACATGTGAAAAATAATAAAGGTAAAACAAAACGCAAAATGAATAGCAATACACAATACCTTTTTATGTCATTAGAATGGTAAGAACGATAATACACCTACCAAAGCACACTAACAGGACACAGACGGCGACTTTCATTTTGATTGTTTGAGGATTTCAGACTTGAGTAATGAAACTTTGAGGCATCGGAGTATATATACTGGTAACTTAGTACGACAATGAGGGTTGTCAAATCGGTTGATACATTTCAGTAATATTTAGTTTACAATTAAAACACCCCTTAAGACGGAAGCTGTCATGATCTCTTGGCACGAAGTAGTATGAAAAATGCAGTAGAAAACAAATGCGGAAATAATCTACATTTATAAACTCTTTGTATGTGAAGTACAACAGCTGATTATTTTTGTTTATATTGACAACGAGGTCGAATACTTTACTGTCCATCAAAAACTCAATTGTAAGTTATTACATGTGTTATACGTTTCATGATTTACTAAAAACTAATGCATACTTTGATTTACATGTTTCACGTACGCATGTAACGTATGATGCTTTACATCGAATGCATTACCAGTATGCGCTTTTCTTGTGTTAACTGTTTTATGTAGCAACGAAGTGTTGATGACTTGAAATGCTTTAAACTCTATAGCTGTTCAATCGTGTATATTAGCTTTAGACAATTTAGGCAGAATTTAAATGGATGGCATGTTCTGCAGCTTCAGTAGGAGTTTAAAATCAATGTTGACCGTATCTCAAGAACTTGGAGTTCCAGACTTATAAAAAAACAGTTTACCTTATAAGTGTATCTGTCCGCATTGTGCCACGTATATTAAAACCAGGGCTAGCGTCCTACGTTAGAACCATATTGTTTGACATATGTGTTTATATTCATATTACGCTACACTTACTAAAGGCCACGGATTCTCATATTCTAATTACCAAATAAGGAAAATAATCAAACATCAACGCTCTTCTATTGTTAGTTTTGAGCAAATTATGTTCAAACTAAAGAAGTGTTTCCATGGATGTGTATACGTTTTATTTAAAAACTGATTTTCAAAAGTTCTATTAAACTTAGAAACAAAAGAAAAAACCCCGATATATTACGACATGGCTCAGCAAAGAATGTCAAAATCAAGACATTGTATTGTAGAACGTGAAAATAGACCGATATACATGTCTTATTTGTACATATTAACATGTTCAGGCTGATTGTCTTACTTCCGATATTTTTTATCACGAAGAAGAAACAATTCATGAATAGAGTCTGTATTTTCTCAAGTTCCAAACGTCATGCCGGACTGTCATCATATTGGTGCTATCCAAGCATAAAGATGGCTATCATAATATATTATGGTCGTTCCAAAAGCAACTAAAACATTGATGTTTTTGCATTTTTGGCACCTATTATTTTAAACATAAATGAAGGATTTCGTTAATCTTTTTATACGCTCCTTGCATACACCAACTGTATTAAAGTCCAACCCGGCACTATCTGCTCACTTACCATTTGAGACATCCTAAGCAACCATTCAATATGAAAGTAGTTGCCGGTATCCTTTTGTGCTTTGGTATGTACTTTCTTTAATTTGCTACAACCTTTCGATATAAGAACAGCTTAATAGGTCAAAATGAACTATTCTATCGCGAGCAAGAAAAAACGTAAATGTTATACTCATTTTTCTGTAAAATATTGAAATAAATTTTGTCGGACGAAGACTAACAGAATTATTCATAAGTGAAAATACCCATTGTGGTCAGCACGAGTTGAAGGACATTGTCTTATAAATGTGATATGGTATATTGCAGTCGCATTAACCTTTGCTGAAAGATGCATGGACGAGAGTGATTGTTCACACATCACCTGTGACAGCAGCTCTACATTGGCCTGTCAAATTGGAGAATGTACATGCGCTACCGGTAAAATAACATTTTTTCTATATTAACAATAGGTTAAAAATAAATAGAAGTAAACGTTTTTCTTTGTGGTAATAGGAAGTTGAACAAGTGTTAAAGTTAATTGTAAAACATGTGCAATATTATATTGTGATATTTGTTCTGTATATATGTGTAGACGATGAAATGGGCGGACTTGGAGGATTCGATGGCGAGGTCCCAGATTTCGGTGATGGTGAGGGTGGATTTGGTGAAGGTGAGGTACCCGACTTTGGCGGTGAGGTACCCGACTTCGGGGATTTGGAAGCCGGAGAGGTCCCAGACTTCGGAGCTGCACCAGCATCTTAAATGATTTGTTTTCGTTAAATGACGTTCACCAATAAATGAGATAATACAGTGCTTTGATGTTTAGTTGTAACTTCCAGTTCTTGAAACAGCTGATGATCATGCCATTTTCCCAAAGGCATGTTCGGTGTATAAGATTAAATTTACTAGCACTTTAAGGCATTCCGTATCGTAACTATGAATACGTTTTTAGAACAGAACCTGTAATCTATATAAACTTTACATACACATATCGAACTAGGATTTGATAATTCACCAGAAAGAAGGACCACCCTTCTCTCTAATTATCTATACAAACGAACACTTTAACATTGATCACGAGCGTTTTCACCATTGTCACCAACACAAAGTTAATTTAACTCAAAACGTCACCACATATCCGATGGTTTAACCGGGTACATTATTATATGATACGATACGGGTATAACAGCACATACACAAGAGTTCAACAAGTCTAGATACAACCATCAATAAACACAGCGCGAGTAATATGTCCGTATTTCAATAGATGTAGTCCCCACAATTTGCCCAGACGGTTTCGTTAAAGTAATGAAGAGACGCTCCGACTCAACTCAGAACGGCGTCACTTACTATAAGGCATACGACACTGTATCGGAATATCAAACAGAAACATCAGAAAATATTTTTTTAAAAACTGCTCGATGACGAATAATCAAAAGGTATGTCATTAAAAATGAAACCTCATTTTAACTTTATATGAAATGACAATTGTTATGACAGGAAATATGAACCATTTATGACCCACGTTATTGAACTGAGATGGCAATTATATTCGTTAAGTATATTGTAAGTTTTGTTAAAATGCAGTTTACGATTTTTTTTAACATTTGATACAATCGCACGTTAACCAATATGACGAGGTAAAAGTTAAAACGAACTTGAAAAAGTGAGTTTCAAAAACATATAGGTTCAGATATTAGCGGCAAAGCATCACTACTTAACATGAATAATAGTGTAAAGAACCTGGGTTTTTAGTTTCAATTATTTTAACACTATTGCTCAATCTTATGTCACCTAACATAAGTGGGTTACCTGGTATTTTCGGAGATTAAATACTGTTTTAAATACAACTTAACTTAATGGGTATTGTCCGAATTTACAGGTAGATTATTTTAATTTGTTATTGAATAAAGTCATGCAAATTAAGAATATTTACGAAACTCTAAGGTAACTACATTGTCGATACACATTGTGCTAAGTGTTAGAACAGTTTGTTTACTTTACTGGAAGGTGTCAGGTTGACCATTCCAAGGTATAACTAAGATAACTCTCTGAATCTTATTATTGCAAGGAAATATTAGATACCATTGTTCGGGTTGTAACTTCATGCATATTTTCATGTATGATGTAGTTTTTATTGGTCACTTTGCTTTTTGTAATTATAGAAAATGACCTCTTAGATTTAACAGTCAAGATGGCCGCCATATGGAATTTCTGGCCATTTTTCTACAATTTCGTTTTCCTTGAATTTGAGCTATTTCTAGAACTTTGAGAACTTCAGACTGAGTAATGAAACTGTTAGGTCCTGTAGTATATAAACTGTTGAAGAAGTACAACGATGAGGATTGTCAAAACATTTTATAACCGGTTGGTAGTTTTCATAGATATGTTGATAGCATTGAACAACCCTTAGTACGGACGATGTATGACCACTTGGCACGATGTAGTATGGAACACGCAATAGTACGCCGGATGCGGAAATAATCTATTTAACTAATGTAGGTTATAAGTAGCAGCTGGTCATATTGTTCATGTTGACATAGAAGTGGATTACAATGTCCAGCATTTTAATCTAATTATCGTGTACGTATTTACTGGGGTTATCCATAGTTTTTTGAAACACGTGTTCGAAAAACGAAATATGATTTACTTTCCATGATATATTAGGAACTAGTCAATGGTTATATGCAAGTGTGTAGTGTCATAGCCTACTCAGTCAGTATATAGTATCAATAGAATTAAGTGTATATATATACATATACTTTTGAGTTATACTAAAAACTAGTATTTTTGGTTTGTTAATACATTTTAGTGTATATTCTTATATTCGGGGTGACCAGAGCAAATACTACTACAGGTAAACCACACTGTAGCATTTCCATGTTTATAATAAAATAATATTAACCTCTACTTAACAAACTCCAGCTCTTAAGTATTGGAATTTATAATTTGTTTTAAATTCTTATGAAGATAAAACTACTTACACATGATTTTAGATCATAAACGATTTGTAATAAACATAAGGACATCATTAAAGTGATCGGTATGGTTAAACATGGTCAAATACAAACGTCACACTTTAGACAATTACGACGGAAATAGGTTACATAAGGACACTAATTGGACAGAACAAATAATCATATCAAGTGTGCTGTTAAATACATATGTTTTACTATTGAAAA
>ENA-OREC01000602-OREC01000602.1-marine-metagenome-genome-assembly--contig:-NODE-602-length-14880-cov-13.978315_pt1 | contig 14880 bp, 11 predicted proteins | sample MGYA00248626_ERZ508543 | MGnify/ENA primary metagenome ERZ508543 (study PRJEB26211, sample SAMN05518279) | marine metagenome | isolation source: Puget Sound, Washington, USA | host: Bankia setacea... | reverse complement strand
TTATTGTTATTGTTATTGTTATTGTTATTGTTATTGTTATTGTTATTGTTATTGTTATTGTTATTGTTATTGTTATTTTCAGCTGCAGTACTGTATATTCATTATACTGAGGCTTTCGATGATGTGTGCTTGCCAAGTAACCATAGGAACATATCACATTTGGGCAAGAGGTATCTTAAGAACACAGACTGTGAACAGGTGGCCATCAGTGACTATAGACTGACTCGTGTATGGTACTATGCTGGGGATGATCCTATATTGACCCAGCAGCCAGACAGTTATTGTAAATGTGGCACCAGTTTCCCAATTTGGATGAACGGTAAGAAGTTGTAGTTGTTATAAGGATTGTTCTAGAACATGACATTGTGTGTGGACGTATCAACTAACACTAGTCTCATGCATTCATGCTACTAGTCTACATAATAATGTTGAACGTGTTCATTTAAGAATTGAATGACGACCCGTTTGCGTTCATGCGATATGAACGCGATTGATGACGCGGCAAATCCATGAAGCGCGCCAGGAAACTAAATATTTAGTGATATCGTATGTTCCCATCAACATACGTGTGTATAAGACTCTTTTTCAAACTACACTCAAAACTGTCATGAATAAGATCATCTATCCTACTTCAAGCGCTGAATGTTTAAGGCAGTAACATGTTCTATCCCTGTAAGTCTGCTCATGTAATGTAATCATTTCGTTGACTATACATTAGTAAAATGATGCTAGGTTTGTGTCATTTCGAGGGACAATTAAATGTGTAGTTTCTTGCACGACTTGTATTATATAACACTCAAACAGCAGGTGTTCATCGACTAAGGCAATTTATGTTGTACCTAGTTAAAATAGTCATATTTGTATAAAAAACAAAACCTTTGTTCCTTCTTTTGGTGTAAACACATATTAAAACGCAACGAACATTATATGCTTGTCGTATTTCATGTAACCAAAATTCGAAGGTAATACATCGTGACAGACTGTATCTTCAGGAGCATTACCAGATGTCAGTGAGGGCCAGGTGCAAAGATCAGTTTGTCTGCTCTACCAGAACACTTGTAAATACCAATGGCCAATTACTGTGATCAACTGTGGTCAGTTCTATTTGTATAAACTGAGGGAATCAGAAGTCGGGGAAGGAGGTTACTGTTTTGGTGAGTAAATGTTGAGAAAGAGATACTGTTGATATTCTAGTTAAATCAGTAGTAGGCTGAGATCAAAACTAATCGAAAGTTCTCGCTGTATGTTAAGTTAGGATACATTGATTTGTCGACCATAATAACTAAACGTGGATGTACGCAGCTGTCGGTGTGCGCTTTAGTGTTACCTACATTAATCCCCAAGAATAGACTACCACACACAGAGTAATGTTTTAATGCAAATATCATTCTGCATACTAAATACCGTAATACTCGAGATATATGATTGTCAATTTCATGTGTTTTATGTATTTTCTATTTGCAGGAATAGATAAGCCTGGGATCACACGTGAGTCTGACATTTGGGTGATATAGGTCTCTTTTATCAACTGTGTTTCAATACAAACGTGCCGCACAGCCATTATACATGCAAATAAATAGATAATAAATAAAACAGATTGCACACTGATATAAAGAAAATTTGAAACAGCATGCGGACAATTATACAAAATTAAAAACAGCTGCGACAGATAAAGTTGATATACCTACGTCAACCAGTGAATTAAATTGAAGGTATTTTCACACTGAAGTTGATTTCACTTTTTATTAAAATAACTACGAAAGAAAGTAAAGAGAACAGTAATAGTAGCAATTAATTTTACTGATATTGTCATAATTCCAACAAGAGCAGTTGGCAGTTGCGACGACAACGTCCAGTAGTAGTAATTTATTTACTTGTAAGTTTTTTTAGAAAATCTCTTCCTCGACAGATGCATGCTTTAGTTGTCACACACAGTCAAACACATTCTTGAAAAAGTTGATACTTGAGTGTTAATGCTTCTCGTACGTATAATTTGTTATGCTGTCAGCTAAGTTTTATACTTAGACAATTACAACTTATTAGAAAGGTGCATTGACATCACTGTATACGTGAAAATAAAGTATGCTTGAAAAACAATCGTGCTACTGCAACTGCCAAATTTACGTAAATAAACTTCGAATTTACTTGTATATTCTAAATTCTGCAGAAACTAATGATACAAGTACATCTTCAACGTCATCAACAATATCTACGGCTGGTGAAACAACAACACCAACTCCATCACCAACAACTCCATCACCAACAACAACCTCATCTACAGCGTCTACAACAACTCCATCACCAACAACAACCTCATCTACAGCGTCTACAACAACTCCATCACCAACAACTCCATCACCAACAACAACCTCATCTACAGCGTCTACAATCCCTGATGTCATCCATGGTAGGATTTCAATTTCAGATTCCTGTGTCATAAACTATTCGTTTGCATATAAAGATACGTTCCAGTTTGCTAACCTACCTGTCTTACTATAAACCTCGTTTGGAAGTTACATTTCAATAACGATTATTTGTATTTAAACTGTATGTAAATTAAGCAATTAAGAGTGAGTAAGAGAAAATTATTAAGTTCAAATATCAATGCCACCATTCTGCACTATGACATTCGTGAAAAGTAATAACATAGATCTAGATTATGCACTGTGTACAAGTACATGGGTGGTGATTAATACGCATAAACCTAAACTGTTTAACCCATATAGTGGTCACATGTACAAGGGCTCTGTAAAAAAAGTTATAACAATGATATTGATCTTTGAACAGGGGAGTTGGGCTTGATTTGCGAAACGGAAACAACATACCGTGTTTGTAGCAATCAAGTCACACTACATAGACATGTGAATTACAAGAATTATGTTAACGTGTTAAACAATCTGTTTGAACTTCACAAAGTTAGGGATATGGCATTGCAACAGATAACTGTTTTGCAATAATATTTATTCGCAATTGTGTGTATCTGGTGTTGTTAATTTGCAAAATATAGCTTTATCTCATGTGTACATGTATATGTTTATGGCCAAAGGCAAGTGATTGCCGATGTTTTGCCAATATACTTTGAATTGGATTGAATTGTTATCCCAAATATCGTTCAGAACAGTAGTTTAGCAAGATATACATTTAATAAACATTCATTTCCTTTGTATGAACCAGTATGTTGTCTGGTGTTAAAATATTGTGTTTGTAATACTATATATTGAGATAAATGAATGAGCCTTAGTTAACTAATACATTATTTAATTAAAACACCTAAACTATCAATATTACAGATGATTTATTGAATGTTACTTATTTCAGCTCCCGTTGTTATTGTAAGATCTGAACAGACAGCAGACTCTGTGAAAGGAACCAAAACTACACTCAAATTTATATGTGTCACAGATCCCTCTGTTTTAAACCGGGTAGGGATTGTACATTGGCGAATTACAGACCAAAACAACGTCAAAATAACAGTTGACAAACATACAACTGTTGATAGAGATGTGAGCTTGTCAGAAGATGATCTGATAAACATACACGTTAAACTACCCTTCACAGTAAGTACACATATTAAATCATACAACGCCACAACTCATGAGCGTGTTCGCATGTGTGAGTGGTATATGGCGTGTATGTAAAACAATTGCCACTGCAAGAAATTAACTATTGATGGAGATCACTTTAGACGAATGCTACATGATTTGAAATGTTCTTCAGTAAGACCATATATTGGACAACGACACTATTTAACATTCATTGTATGGTTACAAAATCACTGCCAAAGATCTTTATACAATATCATTTTATTTGTTTGTCGAGTACATGAAAAGAAAACGCTGCACTTAACTAACGCTTGTAACAAATAAGTTCTAAATTATAATGTTATATGCAGATATTACTATTGCCATTTGTTGCTGGCTTTAAACTTGATACAAATGTAAACACGTATTCCAATTTTGTGTTTCTGTTTAAATGGTTAATTACGTGGTCTTTTCTAGCAATCTACCGGATTTGTATCATGCATAACTGTTGACAAAAGAAAGAACGTCATATATCTCTTGCACGAAGGATCAGCAATATCATACATGTAGTCAGTTGTGTTTAATAACAAAAACTTTATTTCAAGAAGCCACTCATTTGACATGCCATTGTTCTAGGAGTGCGTCAAAGAAAAGGTAAACAATGTACACACACATTGACTAACGCATACATGTACAATGATTCAATCACATATAGGTATACATGCTTATAGGTTTAAGTAAACATTATGATCTTTTATGTTCTTTATACATATGAATGTGTGTGTCTTTACAATACAATATAATATAAACGCGCATTATTTCAGGTGTCATGTGCTTTCTCCGTTGCTGATGGAGAAATGGAAGGTTTATCCCAGATTTCAGAAGACTTTAACGCAGGAATTAAAGTTGGTTTGATTGGTTTCTTAATTAGATATATGTTAGCTTAATGTACGTGTATATATAATAAACGATGGGGAATTATAACTTTAGCATATCATATTGTTTACACCCATCTTATTCGAGAGCAATTCGGAAAATAACCATTGCCAATATATTGGACAACGACACTATTTAACATTCATTGTATGGTTACAAAATCACTGCCAAAGATCTTTATACAATATCATTTTATTTGTTTGTCGAGTACATGAAAAGAAAACGCTGCACTTAACTAACGCTTGTAACAAATAAGTTCTAAATTATAATGTTATATGCAGATATTACTATTGCCGATGTTAGATGCTGTATTACTCCTGCTTTAGATTCTGACACCAACAGTTACTTTACGTAGAAATGAGACTGCAACCCTTCAACTTGTTTCAACAGTACCTCCAACGTGTAGCTATTCTTTACACCAAGACTGCCGAGTACATCTCAATATACTTGTAGAATCAAAGGACAAATGCTCCGGTATATGGACTAGTTTTATTCGTATTTAGCGCTGTGATACAATTACAAAAGTATTCCAGTATATACATTACTGCTTGCATTCGTAGATCTGTCGGCATTGTATAAGGTTCATTTTTTCACTCTCACATAACAGTTTGCCTCACGTAAGATATTTGCATTAGACACATAGCAACATGTTTTTTTCTTTTAGTAAATATTGCGTTGTATACTTCAGAGAAAATGATATCACACTCTATTGTTATGCTGGTAATTAAGATAAACATAGTCTATGACAACGGTGTTGACGCTTTTTAGTTGATAAGACACATTGTAACTGGACATGTATGCTTTGTGTACAGGTATAGCAACGATAAGCTGTGGGTTAGACATTACATGTGACCAGATAGGGACAACTCTATCTATAACCATACAAGCTCTTGAAAACGGGGACTACAAACCTCTCACTGATGCCAGCTTCCACGTATGGCTCTCCACAAATCCGGGAAACAGAAGCAGTATATGGGATGACTATACATTACCAGCTGTCAAGGTAAATACTCTAACATTATCAAACAGTACCAACACATAATCGTTAATATAAGTGAATACTGATAACAAACTTCACCGAATATTTAGTGATAAAACTGCAGTATATACAGTTACAATTGTTTTGTCAAAGTTAGGGGTATTCTTAAATCAGCTGATACTGGGGTGAACATGCTTTACATACATACGTGTGATTTGTAATGCTGTCGTCGGGGTTCTAGACTTGGACAATTAAAACAGTTAGAAGTAATTTAAGAACCTCACTACTCACCACTCGATACTTGGACCAATCCGCTATTAATACCTCATATGTTCGGTCACAACAGTCTTTAAGTCTCTTTATAAAGACCAATTACTGTGGGTTCGAATGGTGGTCTTATCGGCGGAACTTTACTGTTATCATTTCCTTCTAGACAGACAGCGCAATACTTTTAGTGTCTAAACTATTGGAATAAGATCTAGCTCGGAGAATTTGATAACACTTTGTATACATGTACTATGGAATATAAGAAACTTAAAACAGAATGTACCAACTATTACATATACACCATAATATTTCCATACACCGGCATAGTGGCTGTCGTCATGAAATAGAACTCCAAAAAATACGACACTAAATGATATTACACCCACACATAAGTGAAGACAATATGTGTATATAGGCTCCGAGATAATTGTTTTACATTGTACAGTACTAGTTATATCAACGTTAAATATGAATAATGTGCAGCTATATAGAATCTGACATGAGCTTCATTTAACATAAACTTTTATCAAAATGTTCTTTGAAATGATATTAAGCGAGTCTTTGTCGAGCTATTTATGTCTCCAGAACGAGTTTCATAACAGTTTATATTAAATGTCTTCCGTTTTGATAAAGATAATAATATATAAAACACGCATATAAAACACGCATTGTATAATTATTATAGTAGTATCCCTAACAACACGGAATACTAGAAATGCATATTAAAATGCGTGCGTTGTTGTGTAATTTCTAATCCTTAAACACACATCTGAAGAATATTAAGTATTTCGTTGAGACCATTAATTTAAACAAAGCATAACATGCTCAGTATATAATTCAAGTATGTATTTGTTTACGCAATAATACATGGGCAAGTTTAAATCAACATAAATATACTTAAAATAGAATTAAATGTAAATATATTATCTCTTATCACACAAACAAGTTAATTGCCAAAAATAAAACCCGGAACCACATGGACAAAGACGTTTGTTTATACATCATCCCAGCAGTTAAATGTTGAAACCCTGACATGAGTAAGCCCACACTCCAAACTGTTTTGTTTTTGCTTGTTTGGATGTTTTTAGATAGGATATTAATGGTGTAGATAATGTTGACATTATATAGGATATTAATGGTGTAGATAATTTTGACATTAGATGTGTTTTTGTGTCCAAGTAATCTTACTTGCATGACAACCGGCGACTCTCTATTAAGCATGTGTTCTCGTGTTTTACAGGTGATTGTTTTACCAGAGGTGGACACATACTGGAGGGGGAAGAGGTGTGATGTTCTCAATGATCCACACATGTTCACATTTGACGGAATGTAAGTATTATAAAGAATTAGGCTGAACGTCGCGGTTTCATTGCTAGATTTGTTTTCAACTCCGAATGTACCTCAGTCCAAATTCCAAGTATGTTTTGCAATGTATATATCATTTGTGATATTTTATAACGATAAGCTATAGCGTTTACATACCGTGTAACAGCCCAGATCTTTCCTCTAAATCCAGTTCTTCCACTTGATGTTCTTGACCGATACATTTTTCTCAAAATCAGTCAGTTTCTTTTCAGAGAATTTCTCGGCTTATCCTCATGTCTCCCCTAATAAAACACAGTTAAACGCGTGTTAGTTAAACGCGTATTAGTTACACACGTATTAGTTAAACACGTATAAGTTAAACACGCATTAGTTAAACACGCATTAGTTACACACGTATTAGTTACACACGTATTAGTTAAACACGCATTAGTTAAACACGTATTAGTTAAACACGTATTAGTTAAACACGTATTAGTTAAACACGTATTAGTTAAACACGTATTAGTTAATTAAACACGTATTAGTTAAACACGCATTAGCTAAACACGCATTAGTTAAACACGCATTAGTTAAACACGCATTAGTTAAACACGCATTAGTTAAACACGTATCAATTAAACACGTATTAGTTAAACACGGATTAGTTAAACACGGATTAGTTAAACATGTCGGTGAGTGGGTCCAGTTTCTTCTCTCCTAGTTAAATGTGCAGAGGCATGGTTGTTTCGACATTGTCTTAATTTTTTCTCCAATTCAGATCATACGAACATCACGAGTCTTTCACGAGGGAGTATATCCTGTACAGACACGAGCTTTACGATGTGGAGGTGAGACATTACACGTATTTTTTGCGATAAAGACTGCTAGCTATCATATAAAATACCTTTTTTAGCAATGCTCGTGACGCCAATGATAAGTATTTTGCGACAATGCTAGTGTATGTGTTGCCTTTGTTTTGCTGCCAATGATAGTGTCTTTTCGCTAATGACGGTGTCTATATCGCCAATGTAATTGTATGGTCGCTAATGGTATTTTTGACAATGACAATGTCTGTGTCGCCAAAGGTTGTGTCCGTATTGTCATTGTGTTATGTACGTATTAAATGACAATAATAGTGTATGATTGTTAATAAATTCGCAAATGGTATTGAATAGTACTAGGATTTTCACGAATCTTCAATTCCAGCAAGCATACCACAAAGGACACTCCTTCTATTTCTGTACTCCAGAAATTGTCTAGTGTCCTTAATGTAATATTTTCTCAACCATTTTAGGTTCAACATAGACTACAGCGATGCAACAACCACGCAATGTGCAACTGTGGTGTAGCAATAAGGGCCGGAAGAGATGTGTTTGTGGTCAGTACATGCGACAATCAGATACAAATAGGATACACACAGTGTGACGACGCCGTTCTCGTGGTCAAGAAAGAAACCGACCTTACGTACTCGGTAGTAATTTCTATATATATATTTAGTATGAAAATAACAAACACGCAAACATAACCAATACTCGTGGTGTGTGGGTAAAGGGTCTGTTAATGTGTTTAGACAAGGGGTGTAGGGTTGAGGTGTTGTGTTGTGCTTTGTTGTGTTGTGTTGTGTTGACATATATGTTAATGCCTATCAAACGTAATGTCGTTTAGCATTTATTAACAGATAGTATAACCTTCCATTTAGAACTGTGATCAAGTCGCTTTTAACCTTCATCCTCAGATTTACTTGCCCTATGGTACTGTGATCAAGTCGCGCCTGGATCGTGTGCCATATGGTGACTCAGTAAGCGACATGGTTGTATCTATATCACTTCTACCTTCCGTTCATGATCAACACAGTGGTAGTAAAGGTTTGTGTGGAACCCTGGACAATGACGCGACTAATGACTTCCACGATATACTTGGCGACCCAGTACCCGACGAATTATCATTTATCAAAGCATGGAGGTTGGCATTATTGTTTAATTTCTGTAAAAATGGTTCTTTGCAAACACTTAAACTTTTTTCCGGAGCAATAATGAACCATCAATACTATTACATCAACTGTTTCAGGTTAGATGTTAAACCATGTTATCGAATATTTAAAAGTTATCATTATACCACTATATGAAACTCTGCCTCCTATCACAGTGTCAAAGAAACATCGAGTTTGTTTAATGACGCCTTATCCCAGTCACACCCTTGGCGACATCCCGCGTGCTCTTGTTCTGCCCCTATGGGTTCAGAGTTCGGACAGAACAGATGCCATCTAGGAGCAGACGGTGTATGCACGAAAGGTCAATGGGTTGGAAACGAGGCGTGTGTTGTACAGAAGAATGAAACCAATGTCAACACAATGAAGGTAAAATGTTGCAAATATGTATTTCCTCTCTTTGGTAGTCAGTAGTCTAATTAAAACAGAACTTAAATGTATACTGTAAAACTCCAGATACTTGTTTGGAAATATGAATAACTATCAATTACCATTATTTCTCTTTAAGGTTAAATTACGTGTAAACATAGTCTTAAGTGATTAGTAGTGCTGCCTAATGTTCTTGTTTCAGACAACTACAGTGAGTTATATGCCACAAAGCAGCCCCTCGACGACCCAGGACACTTCACGAACGGTAAAGATGCTTTTGTTATACTATTTAAAAGAATCAAGTGCGTTTCTTCGCTTAAATGTTGAAACATATTTATGTCAATTTTCCATCTAAGGTTATTAGTTACCTAATGGTTAAACGGTATTTGTATTTACTGGTTTTCTAAAGATATACTTGTAAGTAGATGTACGCCGAAGTGTATGTATGTGTCAACACGATTTACGCTAATAATGAATGTATACAGTTTACTGTTCCCGTGATGTCACTGAATTGAATATGCTTGTACTTCAACGTTTGCACTTTCAGACTACCAAATCTCCTGTCGGACAGTTCTGGAACAACTCGATGGCAGCAGAGTCATGTGAACAATATCTTGAACAATCAGAAACGTTTAGGCTTTGTTCCTTGGTCCCCTTCACCGATACAATTCGAGCAAGAGACACGTGTATCCAAGACATAATGGTAATGTGTGATGAATGTCCAATGTGTGTTGTATCTTTCATCAATAATTTCATGTAATTTCGTTCCTCAAAACTTCGTTTAAGTGATTTTAAATATTCCCTTCAGGTATTTGAGCTCCCTTCATTGGCCTAATTGATGGTCATTCATTTCTAAATATATGATAACATATATTACCATTTGATAAAATAATCACATTTATGTTGTTGAAATTATCGCAATCGGTCTTTCAAATTATGTATTAAAATTCATTCTCTAAAGCATAGTTCTTTCGTATAGACTGTACATCATCATAATTCATTGAACTAGTTTGGTTTACTGTATATCACTTATTGTATTATTTATACACAGCTATCACAGACGGACGTGTGGACCCGGGTATCTCTTCAATCCATGCAGGATAGCTGCCTTTCCGAAATACGCCGAAACACGTCAGTCATACAAAACGAAATCAACAACCAACAAGTATCAACGTTATCGACAATGGTTACGTTGCCAGACAGGACCTTCAATTTATCCACCTTACGCCCGTCTACAGGAGGGATGTATAACATAACTTCCCGAGTTCCTACTACTCAAGGTTTTGGAGATATTGCTATACTACAAATAATACAGACGATTGAAAATATAGCGTGTCCAAACGAATGTTCAAGACGTGGTATTTGTGATAAAGGTAAAAATAATTTGAAAAATACCACATTGTTGCCAGTAGAAACTCTGAAATAAATAAAGTTGTTCAGTTTACACTTTTGTCTTGGGATAGTCATGCATATATTTGAGAAAAATGGTTATGCAGTAGTTATTTATATTAATATGATTTTCATTTGTTGGCAGGTATGTGTAGATGTACTGGAGGTTTTGGAGGAGATAACTGTGGCATTGACCTGTCCCTGGCCCCTTCTATGTCGTCAATTGTACAAGGGAGTTCCTGTGATGAGAGCAGAATACCATGTACCCATGCCATCATACGTGGAGGCCTCTTTACCCATACATCGTCATGTCATATCATTGAAACTAGTGTATGTAAGGGTAGATTGTAAAGGGTTGATGACTTTTTCCACAGGAAACGGGTTTCAATAACAACATCGTCCCATATCTCATTTAAGTATACAGCTCACTTCACATAGATGATAAGTGTTGATAACCCTTTGAAAACAATACACAGTTACCAATATGTATATGTTTTATATTGAAAGTTGTCCTTTTGTTCCTTATTAAATATTTTCTAAAAATATATTTTAAGAAGTTAGCATACATAAATCACAGTAAATGCTTCTTATGAAATAATCTGTTTTGAATTTGACAAATAAAACACAACATTGGTTTTCGTATTTTTAAACAAACCTTCCATTTAGTTATCCAGTCCGCATCCAGGAACATATGTCGATTATGTTATCTTTTTCCTGTTTCAGGTATTCCAAGATAGTAGGAGGCAAGAGATTACCAACACCTATATTGTTGACGGTATTTCACAATCTCTTGTCGAAGTACTTTGTCCACTAAGAAGAGACTACACAAGTTCTGAACAAAGGCACAAGAGACTGATTGGTTTTGAAGTCGCTGTCAGTAACGATGGAAGAAACCATTCAGACTATCTGCAGATGTTTATCTTTAATTCTCAATGCCAACAAGTTGATGCAGTAAATGGCGATATTTCTGCTGAGATAAAGGTTCATGGCTTACTACAAATTGTTTCAAGGAAAAATCGAATTATTATTTGCCAAGTGACTTTATCAAGAGTGCACATGTTAATTGCGGTCAACAAGTGTTAACTTGTTTGTACATGGAAAATGCAACAATACACATTTAAGATATACTTTGTAGGTGTTCCCTTCTACTGCATAGAATGTTCTGAGTTCAATCTAGCTATCATGGCAGTTCCATTATAAAGATATATTATATAGTCTTTCCAATGTGTCAAATAAAATAGGTATGATTCAAGTTTTGTTCACAACCCGGTGACATTGTTTTACACCATATTTAGTATAAATGTACTTACCAAACTATAATTTAAGGCCAACTACTGTTTCATTGGTGGCGAGTGTATTGCTTCTGGAACTGATGGACCAACCACTACCCTTTACTGTGACCCTGACCTGTCCATATTTCGATGGTCAGTCAAACGATGGTCGACGTCGTGTAAGTCCAGTGTATTTTAATATAATACCAACATAAGCAGATTGTAACTAAACATGTGTTCGCAAACGTTAACCAATAGTCTCAAACACATGTTACACATATACGAGTATAGTACGCGTGACACGTGACTCTGTATCTACTAGTTCTCCGCGGATAAATAGTTTAGCTTATACTGTTAGTAACGATTGTTCACACACACTCATGTATCTGTTTGAGTGTTTAACATGTCTACGTGTTGCCAGATTGTTCTTAATGGTCTGACACGTCTGTCTTTGTTCAAATAACATATTTGTGTTAACTAGTGAGTTTATAACATGATGCTTCTAATACTATTTTAAGTTTCTAAAGGTATGTGTTTAGTTAAACTTTGTAACCTTTTTTTTACTTCTATGTATGTTGAAATATGATTGAGGTCTCATCATTCATAAACGTTGCAGTTTGGTTTAGGCTGCTTTGATTGGTCATTTCCTCTCTGGCATACCTCCATATTTCTAAGTATATGTCAAATATTACAGTTTTAGAATAAGGTTACATGTACATATGCATTCTGATTGGAAATATAGGTTTGTCATGACCGTCTTTGTTATCGTGTGCTGAGGTTCTACACACCCATCATCGTTTACTTACAGCAACATCTACTACTACTACTACAGTGCTGGACCATGTACCATCGTCGACAACTTGGATCGTTCCCGTCATTGTAGGACTTTGTGTTGTTGTAGCGATAATTCTCCTTATCACCATTGTTATAAGTGTGAGGCTGAGGACACTACGGTAACCTGTTCACTGTGGTTAATCCCAACACCATATAGTATCCATAGTCACCCATGTATTCCTCCATTGAACCATTCGCCGTTCACTTTATATAAGCAAAGTCTCAAGACAATCAGGTCGTTTGTGCTGAGGCTTACCCTCAAAATAGTGGTACAATTAATCTATACTATTCAATAAGCGATTGTTCTAGACTGTCTTTCTGACGTTTGTGTATGTACACATTTAATCAAATATACGAACGACTACTTTATATTTACATTCTCTAGTTTGCTCTTGTTGAATGCCCATGTGCTGCCTGCAAAACTACATAATATTTCCCACTGTATACATGTTCTCAAATAGAAATGGTCGCATTCCTTGTAATAACGAACTCTGCGTCATGTCACATTACCAGCTGAATCTTTAGAACTCTCTATTGTGTAATTATTTTGATTTACCAATTTTATTTTTGCAGGATTTCTGAACAAGGAAAAGAGAAGCAATTTCCGTCACTTGATAAAACTATGCTACATGACAAATCTCTTCCACCAAATACGGTAAGAGAGGACGCGGATCCCGTATATGATATTATTGGCGACTACGAATATCAAACATCAACAAGTGGTACAAGCTTACGTTTCATTGAAGGATTTGACAACTTGAAGCCAAGAGGAGACACTGTGACCCATGACTACGTGTATCTTGATTCTTTACATGGTCATGCAGCGTACGAGAAACTGGACAAGCCGCGTTCTGACAGCTCATCAACGCGTTATGCTCAGATAGGCTTCTTAGACAAAGACGAATATGAGCGACCTTTGCCCTCTATACCACCACAATAATAAATAGTTACACATGCTACATTAAACGAGTACCATAAGAATCATTACAGTGTGTAGTCAATTGTTAAATCCAGAGTCTGTAAGTATCTGTATTAATCTAGACTTACACGTTGTCGAATCAAATCATGTGTATGCAAATGAGGCAAGCGAATCACCATATGTTTATGCAAATGAGGCAAGCGAATCACCTTATGTTTATGCAAATGAGGCAATCGTATCACCTTATGTTTATGCAAATGAGGCAAGCAATCCAGAGCTTAATGTAAATGTGATAATCATGTAGTTTATGCTCCGTCAGCGATGTTGTGAAGCATTGACTTACGTCATCAGATTTCTTCAGTTGTGAAATCGAATTTTTGAAGAGAGATTATTTTACATCTGTCCTGATTTCTCTGTTTGAGTTATTCCAACAAAGTGACTACTATTCAGATATAACCGTAGATCAACCTCAGTCTGCGATACTTGGTTTTCAGGAGAAAGAGTCAATTTGGGTAATATACAAAAGGGTTTAAAGGTCACGAAATAAAACAAGTTAATACGTTCAGTTTAGTGTACGTGTCTTATGCAGTTATCTTTTACTTGTCTTTTCCAGCGATAGTTATGTGTGCTTGCGATTTAAACACTTCTTACAAACTGTTACTGGCTATGGATGTATCAATATTTTTAACAAGAAAAATGGACGCCTGTAACACGCCGGTTGCACAATAATTCATGAAATCTATCCTAGCATTGGTTTTACTCAGATACCCTAGTGGTTATTGGGAGTGATTGTGCAAACGGCGAAAACTTTGTATTGGTAAGATATTTTGATATCATAAATTTGTATTGGGCAGTGAGATCTGATAGCATAGGTTTGTATTGGTCATTGATATTTGATATCATAGGTTTGTATTGGTCATTGATATTTGATATCATAGGTTTGTATTGGTCAGAGAGATATGATATCATAGGTTTGTATTGTTCACTGAGATATGATATCATAGGTTTGTATTGGTCACTGAGATATGAGATATGATATCATAGGTTTGTATTAGTCACTGAGATATGATATCATAGGTTTTCATTGGTCATAGAGATATGAT
>ENA-OREC01000601-OREC01000601.1-marine-metagenome-genome-assembly--contig:-NODE-601-length-14882-cov-13.638568_pt1 | contig 14882 bp, 6 predicted proteins | sample MGYA00248626_ERZ508543 | MGnify/ENA primary metagenome ERZ508543 (study PRJEB26211, sample SAMN05518279) | marine metagenome | isolation source: Puget Sound, Washington, USA | host: Bankia setacea... | reverse complement strand
GATCTGTATCTACTAAAACAAGGATGTTCGCATCAGTTAATACATGTAAAGGATCTGTTTAAAGTTGTTTAAAGCTTATGTAGCGATATTGTACGATTAAAAAAATGTGTTCATATGCGCATAGTATTACTTTAAATATGTTACACTCGCTAAAATTCAACCGAAATGCATTATTCTTTTTTTATAAAAGCCGTCATTGGGCGGGCGTCTAGTGTCGTTAACGATTTGCGTTAAAGTTTCGTTTTTCTCTAATAACTTTTTCATTAGTCAACCGATTTACATCATACTCACACCCATTGTTGCATATCCAGACAAATGTAAAATGTGAGTTCATATAAGTTTCAAGTAATTCACATACCGGTATATGTATTTTTATAATGTTTGAAATGGATGCATGTGAATGCGGTCAAAAGGAACACGACCATGTGTTATGCCTGCAGAAATAAATGGTTTCAGTGTATTGTGACAGACAATAAGACACATGCATGATGTTATTTGATCTATTGATTTATGTTGTCTATATCTGTTAAATCTAGTTACCTGTATACATTTCTTTGTTTATCCAAGTCTTCTAACTAACACTTCCTAGAATGTTAATACATGTATACTTATTTTGGTGCTCTACCTAATGCAATTACATATCAATATAAACACCTTAGTTTTTGAAAACAAGTTACTGTACTAACAGTCTGTAGTTTCTATTTTGTTTTCACATGAGATGTACTATTACTGGCGAGGTAGCACCTGATTTTAAGGTGATCCTTTAAATTACATTCCTGTTTCACAGTGTTTGTGTTAATAACTTACAGATCCATGGTGGGGTCCAGTGCATTTGTGGTTTATGAGCTTTCTGTTTTAGATGTTTTGCTCCAATTTACAAATACATCCTGATATTTATAGGATCTAACATGAGTTGTCATTTCTTATAAACTTTTCTATCAAAACAGTTCAAGTATACGTTTATTAAGAGTGGACAAGTTTTATCAAAGTTTATTTAAGCGGCAATTAATGCAACATTCTTTTTTCACATGATATCAAACAAAATTAACAGCATCCTTAAACAATCAATATAATGATGTTGTTTTGTTGTATGTTGTTTTGTCATACAACGTATAAAGTCCATTGTTATACATGTATAACAAATGTCTAATATAAACTTATTGGTAATACATGTAGTTATAGTGCACTGGAAACAAGGGACTGCATACATGTGATAAAATGTGCTTTATGATCCACAGCTGGTCCTATAGTGGATGTTATGTTTTATAATTGATTTTCATCAAAGGTAATGTTTACCACTGACGTATAACTGTTACATACCTGTACAAGCAGAAAATAAAAAGTACTGATTATTTTTGCAAGTCTGTGTTTTCTCTGTTTTACTGTTGTTTTTTTACAATGATCTGATCAAAGCAAAATATATCACAATTTTACATGAAAAAGCGTTGTCCTGGATATGGTTGGAAAACTCACAGAAAAAGCACATTTATACTGGAGTTAGAAGCAGTCAATGTACTGTAATGAAGCAGGATTTGTATGGCAGTAGTTTCAACAATGCAAACATATATAGTTATAACATTTTTGAGGAGATATTCAAGACATACACAATGAACTTGGTATTGCTTGTTATTTGACAACTATTAAAAGAGAAACAAGTAAAGTATATAAAGCAGCTAGCCTTACAGATTAAAGCTTGAGATATCTGTGAAAATTCAGTGCCATCATTTCTTGTAAGTGGGCACAGCAGATCTTGTAGTATACATGTATTAGTTTATACTAATATATTTCAGTGTGAGTGAAACAAACACTATTGCTTAGGTTAATCAAGCTGGAACCAATCAGTACTTGGCAATGAAGATAAAGTCAAGAAAACAGCGGGAAGCTTTGTTGGGGGCTCGAACTCACAACTGACCGATTGTGAGTCAGACGCTCTATCCACTGCACCACTCAACTTCTCCTATATTATTATATGTATATTAATGATCAATTCTACATAGAAATCAAACTACACACATAGTAATCCATGACCTAGGCGTCTTTTTAGTAACACTGCCTGAAAACGCTAATATTTGAGCTCTACACTTAACAACCAACTTACCCGAGGGTAGGACAAGAACAATGAGGGGGATTATGTATACCTACTGTATACCAAAATGAGCGGAAGGGGTTTTGTCCGAGAGGGGATTTGTCAGGCTTCCAACTTACCCATTTATTTGTCTGGATCCAGTGGCATCTTTTCTGACTAAGCTCTATTAAAACATCGTGTTGTATTATGCGAGAATAGATAAGTTAACATTGTATTTACTTTCACAGTTGTGAAGAATGTATACAGAGCACTTAAAGTAATATTATACTCATATTTGATATTAAAGAAAATGAATGAACGTACAACAGACAGTTAATATATCAACAAATATACATAATGAACGTATAAAGACCAAATATATCCCTTTGTACATTTTTGAAAACGAAGGTAAAATACTTAATCAATTTTGTTATGACTAGTAGGAGTAAGGTTTTGATAAAATAATCCCTGAAAGAATAAATGTTTTACAGTTTTAGAGCGTTTTTTTGCATTTTTCGTTTCTGTCAAGTGAAGGGAAGAACTATACTAGCCATGACTCAATATAATTTAGACCAACTGTTTTTTTTATATATAGTTTGACTTTTCTGCGGTTCTGCGTGGCCATTGGTTTTTTCATCCCCGCCACAACGTCAATGACCTCCGACTTCAAAGGATTTTCTATCCCAGATTTTATCCATTACATTTATTTTCCTATCTTAATTCATAAGAAAGAGCCAGTATTTCCCTTTCTAATGTTCAGTGCTAAACAAGGGAACTACCTGGTACCATTTTTTATAACGTCTTTGGTATGACCTGGCTGGACTGAGGATTGAACCCGAGACCTCCCCCACTTGATGCCAGCACTCTACCGTTAGGCTATCGACCAACTGTAAATGTTGAGCCTGGTATAAGAATGTTAACACTTAATGAGTTATACGCTTTATTGTCTTTTCATACAAAATGCATCCATACAACAACACTAGTAACATCAACCGGTATGTCACATTGTGATTCTGTGGTGGTCTAAGGTCATGGTTTGATTCTTTCCAAAAAATGGCTCTTATTATTGTATACTTATGAATTTGTTAATCCATAAAAAAAAATCAAGTGGCTTACTCAAATAATGCTTTCAAAATTAAGTCGGTTATTATGAACTTTTATACACTTCAACTCATTTCTAATTGACCACTTTATATAATATGATATTATATGACATATGCACCTTAAGTTTGGCCTCTTTTGTACTGTACACAACAATCTATTGATTAACAGAAAGAAAAAAAACCGTTTCCATGTACAAAAACTGCCCATGCATAACATTAGGTGCTAAAATAACCTATGTGCTTAGGTTCCTCGTGCACGCCAATGTAGTTGTCGAATTTGGTTGGAAAGTATTCCATGTTGAAAAATAAAATAAAATATGTCGTAAATTAGCATAACATAACGCGCTTAAGTGTTTCCATACACACAAAAGCTCCACATATAACAATTCAAAGAAACATATAATTGTATAACTGCGATGAGGCATAAAAGTGAAGTACTTCATATCCGTACCAATCTCGGTATGAATTGTTGACACGGGACCAGGCATTATGACATGCGGGAAGAAGCACACTAGTAATGATTGTAGCAAACAAAGCGCAAAAACTCAAACAGCCTTCACAAAGTTTGGATTTAAATCCTATCGACCATTTGTTTGACATATTGGAGTGCAAGGTTCGTGCACAGCCTATATAGCTCTGCAACTGAATCTCAGGGAGCTCACGCATGTTATTCATCAGATGTGTGCAGCCATTCCACAACAGTATATTCATAGATACATTGTATCAATGAAAACACGATACCTTGCTGTAGATGCGACACCAGGAGTATATACAAAGTATTGAAACGAGATAAATACGCCGTGATTCGATCTTGCGTTTTCGTTTGTTTTAAGGGTGTCCATATTAACACTCTATAATTGCAGTTTGTTCCTGTGATAAAAATTCAATGAAGTTTTTATGTTAGGAATAAGTTGTTTTAAACACCTATTTTGGTTATTTGTATTTTTCTCCAAATACCTTTCCTAAAATATAACAAACTAGGTGACCATTTAAAAATTCGTCGATATATAGACCCAATTTAACATTTGTTATATTTCTAAGAATTTCAACTGTTGTCAACATAATTTACATGTGTAAAACAGTTATGCCATATATCGTTTTTACATCATATTTGATTTATCTATTGCAGACATAATAAGACCAAGTTAAAGGTTAATTTAATCTAAATTTAAACGACCCTAGATTGAACTATTAAGTGTCATATATTCATAAAACATAACCTGGACCATGAATGTAAGGAAAAGAATAGCAAGTTGAATAAATGGGCATTTTTTTATTATGGTTTCTGTCTATCTTGATACACAGCTATGTCTTTATTTGAAACATGACTGTAGTATATGTCCGATTGGTCGAACTAAACACCTAGCGTTCGGTACTTTGATCAAAACATGAATGAGCCTGCTTCAGTGAGGTATTCCGATTGCCGTTTTTCCGATACGCGTATTAATATACTCAATTATGCGATAAAGAACTACTTTTCTATTGGCGGTAGTAGCCATTTTCAGAGGATCGGGTTTGTAAACATTTAATATCCAGTTTAATCGCCGCTTTCACTAAGTCATCAAGGATGGCCGATAGAGAGGATAATGTTTACCAGGCGAAATTGGCCGAACAGGCTGAAAGATATGATGGTAACTATTTGAATTTCACAATTATTTTGTTCCTAGATTTGGGATCGGTCGAATTCCTATCATTCCTTGTACAGTGAACATATACATTTTTTTACACATTAGCGAATGCCTTTAAAGAGAAGCTACGGTTTTCTGTTCAATTCTGTTTTATCCTTATCGAACAGAGGATTTTCCCCTCAACTCAACACTGAAATTTCCTGATAGATGGCGGAACTGTGTCCATGGTTATTTGACCGTTTTTGACAGGTGGACGCCATTTTGAATAATGAGTCAGTGAGAAAAATATTTTGACATGCCCTACCACGGGTAATTAACCGTCTAGGCGTCCGCCTAGTGTCACAAACGAGGTCTATGTGATGTTAAAAACTACCAAGCAATGTTCGTCGCGCTTGTTCCTTGCTGTAAGTTAATGAAAGTCAATTATTACCAAACCCAGATTCTGCAGACAGGAATTTGCTTGCATATTCTACATGAATGGAAGCAAACATTTACACTTCCTACACGATCCAACCTGTTAAAGCACACCTTCGACTCGATTTATAAAGAATCAACCTTCTTAATGATATAATACTGAATATGTTATTGATGTGTATTGACTAATGAATGCTTGATATCAGTAGTCAAGTACCCTATTCCTATGCTTGGACAGTCATGTTGGCCAGCAAAAGAATTACTGTAAATTTCTCATTATTGAAACTTGAAATTGTGTAAGCTGTTTCGGCTTTAATTCAACACTACTGTGTAGTATTGATATCATATTTCGGTGTCATTCAAGCCTTGTATTCCTGCTACAGACGAAAACTGGCACATTTGACAGATGTCACCAAGACTTATCTTGTGTTTACCCATTTTCAATATATGGGCAGTTGTCATTTTAATTTTGATATTTTGCAAATATTAAATGTTAACATGTCACATACATTGCTCAGTCTAAAAAAATATTTCATTTTTAAAATTGCTTAACTATCAACTTTGAACAGTAACGTTTCAAACTATTGAGTCAGTGAGAATTGAAAGAGTGTTAGTTTGGGATATGTCAAACAGTTAAATCCAGTATGGTCAATGTGCCGTCAACTAGAACGCTATATGTTTTAAACTTTAGGGATACTTCTATTAACTTGTGTTGTTAGTGATAAATGACACGTTGATATGAAAAAAATATATGAAATATACAATTTTAAATCTCCATTTTGTATTTGATGGTTCAACTCTTTTAATGCTACTTGCAGGTGTATGTATTTGCTACACACTCTTTTATTTTGAGCAAAATACAATACATAAACTTGATATGTTTAATTGTCAATTGACTCAATATGCTATCTTAACAATCCCATTATTTGATAGAAAATGTTGCTTTTGGACATAATTTAAATTTTACACCACCACTAGTAGTTCTATGGATGTATTTCAATTGGATTGTCCTGACCCACCTTTACTTGAGACCATACCCAAATTCTTGCACCCGGCAGGTTGGAACATCAGAACCTATGCATTATCTTTCAACTCACTTGCCACGGCCCATTAAACTGCTTTGGTGTCGCTATTTAGCAATCACAGTCATATGTCATGTCAAGGACCAGTGTTGTATTTTAGTACAGTATTTAGGGATCACTAAATGGGAAGTCCAGCTTTGCTAAACAACAATTGATATCAGTCCAAAGACTCATTTTAAGAGCATTCTTGTGGTGTATCTAACAGACGAATTTTTCAACTTCAAGAGGGAAAACTGAATTTTATTCTTCTATTACAGAAATGGTCGAGTCAATGAAGCAGGTAGCTAAAATGGACACAGAACTGACTGTTGAAGAAAGAAATTTATTGTCCGTCGCTTACAAGAATGTCATAGGAGCCAGAAGAGCCTCATGGAGAATTCTAAGTAGTATTGAACAAAAAGAGGAAGATAAACGGGATAAAAATAAACTAGAAGAAATCAGGAAATATAGAAAACAGGTAAGAATGATCATGATTATTGAATTGTTCATTTAAATGTAAAATACCAAGCACAATTTTCATTTCATCTAAGATATACATGGCAGAAAAAAGGCTTGTACCAAGATCTTAAAAAGAAAAATGTATTGCAGATATTTAGATTTGTACTCGTTTTTCACCCAGAAACAACTGGCAGGACAGAATAATGAGTTTCATTTTTCGTGGTAATGTCAGCATTGGTTGGCGAATTTAATGGACGACTTGTATGAATATTAAAATCTTATGTCTTTTAGTGTGTAGTTTTATACATATAATATATGCTTAGCTACCAAACAATTTTGATTTACTGTTAATCTACTGTTTGGTGATTTGTTTCAGATTGAAGGTGAATTGAAGGATGTTTGTGAAGATGTATTAGGTATTCTTGAGAGACATCTTATCCCACAAGCAGTAAACGGTGAATCCAAAGTCTTCTACTATAAAATGTAAGTTCTTCTAAAGCTAGCATCATGTCCTCTTAGTTTCAGATAGAAGTGCTTCTAAACGCATGTATAGTCAACATTCAGTGCTGAAAATTAAAAGTAGTTAAGTGATTACCTAGTTATGAATAAATATCAATTTATAGTGGATGACAATGTACGGTATACAAATGTAGCTTATTATCAAAACAGGGAACATTTTTTAAATAAAGTAGGCAGCCAACATTTTTCATCCTTCCACAAATTAAGTTGTTTCTAGATATTCATTTTGTACTTATCATTCTATTTAAAACACTTTGTTAAATTGGTTCTTTGTATAAGAATTGTTAATCATTTTTGAGCGAGAGTGTATCTTTATGCAACAACAGAAACCAAATAGACCTTCCTGAAAAATATAGTTGGAAAAAATGAATTAAGATGAAAGATATGTGTTTTGAATCGTTCCTAGTGAATCTAGGTTAGTATCATATGTGGAGCTGGCTCAAGATACAAACCACTAGAATTTACTTAGACACAGAAATAGTACATTGATAAAGATACACTTTAATATTGAATTGCCGTTCCAAGAAAATGGTAGAATGTCTTCTCGTAAAAGTTTTAATACAATTATGGACATCTTCACTCTGGAAGTAGTGGAAGACTATTAAGTTGAATTTTACTCTAAATACTGTCTTCTTTGAAATATTGGTGTATAAAAGTGATTTGATTTATTTTCAGGAAAGGGGATTATCACAGATATTTAGCTGAATTTGCCACTGGTAATGACAGAAAACAAGCGGCTGAGAATGCATTAGTTGCCTACAAAGCAGCAAGCGACATTGCCATGCAAGATCTAGCTCCAACCCATCCAATCCGCCTGGGGCTGGCGCTGAATTTCTCTGTGTTTTATTACGAGATCTTAAATTCACCGGACAGAGCATGTCGATTAGCAAAGGCTGCTTTTGATGACGCAATAGCAGAACTAGATAATCTTAGTGAGGATAGCTACAAAGATTCAACACTTATCATGCAACTTCTGAGAGATAATCTAACACTCTGGACATCTGATATGACCCAAGATGGTAAGAATTGTTAACTGTTACAAATCACATGATGTTCATGGTGTATAAAACAAGTAAATACATTTGCCCATCCATAAATTGGATATTGGCACATAGTTTGTATTGAAATTTCCATTCAAGTTCTGTTACTGAAAATGTTGTCCTGGTTTTATGTTTAGTGTGTCATGTCACAAGGCAGATGCTGAAATTAAAATATCACTAGACACGCATGTGCATAGGAATGATCATAGTTTAACATTGCTCATCTAGTATGACAAGATAATTTTTTGTTGTATCTACAGTATTTGTAGATTTATACAAAAAGTACTGTTTTGGTTCTATTTATGACACTTGTGTCGGTGGTAGTTGTTGTTAAATGGATATTCGTTGGCAATTATCTTATCTTTTCACCAAAGTCCCACAGGGCACTGAGTCATTACCGCTCAAATGGACCTCAAACACAAGCTACTGTTTAGTCTCAAACATTTTGTTAATGTTTTCTGGCAAATGTCATTTTCAAAAGATAAACACGGGAAGGAAAATGCTCAGGAATGTTGATATTGCTTTGATAAACAATATCAGAAAAAGTTGGTCCTGACTCTTCAGAAAGTTTGTACTTATGTCTGACTTTTCACATTTTATAATATTATATGTAGAGTGAAGGCAAATATGTTTTGTTATTTTATCTCCTACATAATATTGGATCACCAAATTCAGGTTTTCATATGCTGTTTATTATTATTTTTAAAATGGATGCGTTTATACATTTTAATGTCCTGTTGTGTATTTGCAGGAGGTGAAGAACAACAGAAAGGAGAGGTACAAGATATAGAGGGCGATGACCAGTCATAGGGGCTCCATGATCATAGAAACATTTCAATTAACTTTATATTTGTTAATTTTCACTGAATGTAAAATGGTATACAAAAAAATCCACCAAGGTTCGAGCCAGAGTGATATAGACAGTAGGACAATTGCGCACAAGCCAACATGTAGCGGAGCTGAGATGTGCTTAATAATGGAACAAGATTAACTGATGTAGTTTGTATAACTTTGGTTTTTGAACAGAACTGCATATTACAATTTAGACTGTACTTGTTCAACTGGTTTATTTAGTGAAAAATAATTAGACACAGTTGTTTTTATTTTGTGTATGTGATACATTGTTTGCTCTCCTGTAGTCATATTTATTGAAAATAGACAAGTTAGGGGTTGTGTCGGGTTTAGATATACAGCATTCCGAAGTTGAATTGTAGCCATTAGTACATGTATGATCAAATTACAATACCAATTATGATTATTCAATGAAATAGTATTTGAGTGGTATAATTTCACGTCTATTTTCAATTCTTAGACTGTATTGTTGGCGAATACTGAAGCTAGATATTTATTCAGAATAGATTTGAAACTTCTGAGACAACTTTTATTTGTTTGCATGTTCAGATTTTACATTATTAGCACTAGATCGGCTAGTTAAGTATACTCATGAATATATGTAATCTTGTGTGCTTGTGTTTCATCATTTTGTACTTCTAATCCATTAAATTTGACACTAACTATTTTATCCTGGCACAACCTTTAAAATCTACAAAATTGAAGTTCTAGACCCTTGATCTGTTACCTAGGATTTGGACATGTTGTTTTAAGAAAATATCAATGTTTGTCACTTCGAACCTCTTGATTCTGCTGATACACGTCTCCAATATAACCGGTTAAATAAATCTGATGTGTCAAGACGCAGCTTTTCACTTCAACTGATGGAGAAACAAGATTGTATTCTCCTCGTAGAGTGCTTCGTGATTATTTCATGGAATTTGATGTAGCTGTCGTAATCGTTCATCCTGGTCATGGCCTTAATCTCTGAACGCTTTTTATACAGAACAATCATTTGTACTTAGATTGGTGGGCAACAGTTGTCATCTTCTGTAACTAGTTGTTGTATATGTCTTAGTAGTTTGGCTTTTCTAGTATTTGATAGAAAAAAATGAAAGAAATACAAGTATCATTTTGTTAGTAAAAGTAGGAGAACGATTCTTAATGAAATCTGTAGCCTTGACACAAAAAGATCTGATCTATTAAAACTTTTGATTCATGTATCATCTTGTAGTGGTTTATATTGTACTTTGAAAATGTCTCCTATATATGTCAGATTGTCGACTGATTAGAATGCTTGTTTTTTGTGTTTTTTTCCTTCTTTATTATTACTTGTGATACAAAAGCGGCAGTATTCTGTGTTTATACACTTGCACTGTAAACTCTTCTCTCCCTGGTATTTTGTTTTAATGCCGTTGGTAGATTCACTTCTATAGTGCTAACAGTTACTGTGTTATTTAACAAGACAACAATTATTTTTGATAAGTTGAACAATGTAAACTTTGGTTATTTGGTCCATTAAAAGATATGTACATTTTTGTTTTGTGTGTGTACCATGCATTCTACAAGATACACTTTGAAGTCTTTAGAAAAGTGTGTGTTTGAGTTTACAATAATTGAAGGTTGTTGTCTCCTACGACATAATGATATTGGATGACATAAGAACTACCATTCCACGATTTCAGTTTAGTGAATGGAACTAGCTATTTGCTTAAGACAGTTGTGTATCAGTGAGTGTTTCAAAGTATTAACGATTTATCCAATCATGCTGTGTTTTCTGGTCACATAAGAAAGCTTGGTTTGCAATATAGTCAAATTGCACTGTCGTTTCACTTAACTCGAGAGAGCTTTAAACATTGGGGATATGACAATATTTGTTAAGACAGAAACAAATTTGACAATTCGTATATGTTTCCGGAGTTATAAAAGTTAAGGTTGCACCAGAGCATTTACAACATTTCAGTAATAATAAATGAGTGGTTGGTTGTTGCTGCAGTGTACTGTATTCTGTAACTTGTTTTGCTTTATAGACATTCCTGTCAGCTCTTTTTTTTATACTGTCGTTTGTTCCATCATCATTTTATACCGCTCGGACGAAAGTTTGGAATATATGCAATACGTGTGTAGTGTTCTTTCTAGCACCTTTTCAACAATTCTTTACTTTAAAAAATCTGAATTTTACCTTCCGAGAATGAGCTTGACTTGTCTTTGATATCTGATACAAATAGTGGTCCAAATAAAACTCTAGTAAGGCATCAGAACACTCGTCATGCATAATTAAATGAACTGAAATGCTTCAGCATCAGTTGTACTTGCTGACATGTGGCTGTGTCCATTCTACCCAAGTGTGTTATTCAGCACAGGTGGCATAAGGCTTGAATACATGTGATCTGATTTTCTAGATATTCATTATTGTGGCCTGTTGTGTACTCCGAGCTTTGTACCTCTAGCTATATATGTTCCTTTTTTCCTTTCTCTAAATATTGAGTAACTATAGAAACATGGCTGATGCTACCTTTGAGTCATTGAATATGCACATGGTGAAAGTCTTGCATAGCCCTTTGACATTAAAAGTTTTGTATGTTTTGACTTCTTGTAGATGTTTTAGTTTGATCAGTACCTGTATATTTTCGTCACTTCATAACAGAGTCTTGTAACTGTACTTTTAACAAATAAAACTTGTACTTAATCTGGCTGCTGTTGTAAATTGAGCAGTTTTGATGAGTCATTAATCAAAAGGTGGCATCTAAATAAAGAATAATGATAGAAACCAAGTATTCACCACTCAAGTCAGGTTAGAGAAGAGGGCTGCATTCTTTGCTGCAATTTATCACCCCCGTAAATGACCCAGTCATTTGCAAAAGATAGTTCAGTACTGGTTAGGTCATACGGGAAGATAAGGTTTAGTTAAAACAATTGAGGATTCAATAGAAAATATTTGGGACAAACTGGAAGATAGAAAATGAAACTTTAAATTTTATACTTTCATGTTTTATTGACACCAGGCTCCTGATTTGGACAGAATATCAAACCAGTATATGGCAATACAAACCCCACAATCAAACCATTGGTACTCAACTATTCCTCTCACATTATGAAAACAAATGCAGTAATAAAACACATTCTGATTATGTATTAATGACTATAGTACACACAAGTGCTCATGTTGAGGTTAAAGCTGAGTACTGAGATGACATCAAACTGCAGCTAGAAAACAAATGAGTCGACAGTTACAGATCAGTTCCTTTCAATCATCAGTGAAAAGCATCTCTACCAGGTCTGCCTTTGCACATTGATCCTCTTCAAGTCTCTGTGGCTGTAAGAGAACCATATCAAGTAAAGTATATTACTAGAAATAAACAATTTATTGCTGTGAATTGTAACATGTTAATGTGCAAAGTTGAAGGAAATTAACTAAACTGTTTATGGATAAGACTAAATTATAAATCTTTCAACTTGGTCACCAGGAAGATAATGCACAACCAATATTCTCAAAAACTATTAATCACACAACTGAATACTACCTTCCCAATTTTCATCAGAGTAGGTACACTTTTCAGCTGTAATGTTGGGTCTTTTCTGAAAACATTGCTTTGGTCCTTCCAACTGAAAATACAAACACAGAGCTAAACTACTACAACTCAAACACACCTACCAATGAAAGTGCTTAGAAATAAGTTTAGAACTGAGGTGGTTTCACTATTAAGATGGAATAAAAAAAACTTGCAGAGTAAGGACTATGAAGATATGACCAAGATTTATATGCACAATACACATTCAAATTGCTGGGATTCATTGGATTTATAATGATGTTAGAAACAAGAAAACTGATCTACTTGGAAGCACATAACATGACTAGTAAGAAACACCAACACATTATGTTTTGACATTCTCTTTTAAGCAGCACTTAATGTACACTAAACTCTAGTGCATGTCAAATTTTAGAAGTAGTGTAGAACAGCAACTGAGAACATTAATATCATGAGTTTTATAAAGATCAAATAATTGAACTGTAAGGGAAGAGAGTGGTTCATAAGTGACTTGTATCCTGGGATTGTCTGTAAGGCTACAATTTCCAACTCTGTTGAGACCCCATGCACTAATTTCTTTAAATTAACTTCATAGATCAGTATGATTCAAGCTGTGACTTTGAGAATAACTGAAATAAAGGATTTTTTCCATCACAATCAAAATAAACTATTAAAGTTGGTATACATCAAGGAAAGCTGGGCTTCTATGTAGAACTTACAATTCCCTTGGACCAACACTGCAGTGAATAAATACAGCGTCATCTGGTAGTTTGGATATACTTCCTTCCACAACAGGATCAGCTGAAAGAACGACAGCTTCAATTATAGATGTCTACAAAATATGTACATGTTGAAGATTAGTTTGGGCACATTTAAGGCAATTAATATATTGGTTATTCATTGTTGGTGTGAGTGGAAAACGTGGATCTAATGTATAACAAAACAGTAAAAAGAGAGCCAAAAATATTTGAAAATTAAATCACCATTTCACTTAACAATAACATAATATTTGTAAAGAACAAGAACCCCCCAAACTAATGTAGAAACTCTTGAGGTGCTTAATTAAAAGCCAAATCTAATATAATCTGTTGAAATGAGTTTAGCTAAGACCATTTGAATGAACGGAATTTCCTTACTTCATCAGTTCTGGTTAGCTAATACACTAGCTCCTGTAGGCAAACAGCTGCAATATATTTAGGCAAAAGAAAGTCATTGATTAACCATAGTGGGCGTGTCGAGTTATCATCATTCAGTCCAGATTTACCTCCCTTTACTTCGTTACTTACCGGTGACACAATCTGGACACCAGCTTTTACCGTCCGCCCCGACAGATCCTGTGAACAGAGCGAATACAGTCTTCCCTTTATTATCATCTGCGGCCTTCTTGTAGCCGTCGAAGCCTTCTACTTTAACAATCTGTGCCATATTGTCTCAAGTATCTTCAAGCACCTGTGTGGACTTTTAGAAAGTGAAACAGGAAATGGTGTGTCTAAAACGCAGACGTTATCGCAGAAATTGATGACCGCATACCGTCTTTAATTATCTCGCGCGCAAGCATTCTCTAAGCCTCTTTAATATTATCTTCAACATGATATCTATATGTTTGATCTTTATGTGATGTTTTGAACGCATGGTTGATTAAAGTGTTGCGTTCATTTACTGATGATTGTATAAGTCATGTGTGTTTTAATTTGCGTACATGTACATGGTAGAGACTCCGTGTATTGTGAATATATTTTGCCTGGAGAGGAATCCTCTTTTATAACACTACCACTGATTAACCAAATTAAATGTATACTGTGATATATTTATAAAAGAGTCATAAATTAAATAATCATGTTTTATATGATAATATACTTTTTTATCTCCATTTTCAAGAATATGTTTTGTATGATACGTAGATCTGAGTTAATATATTCAGATATGTTTTGTATATTGTTCATATAATATTATAATGTATGTGTTTCATGCATATTATTGTCATTTATAGTTTGGTCTAGGGACAGCAATTTGCTAAAATGCAATTATAAATTGAGTTTGTGCTCAATTATTTGTCCGCTGTTGTTTTTTTCATCCGATGGGGGCCCCGAGTTCACCGCCACCAAAACACGTGAATTCTTGAAAACCTGGGGAGTTCACCATCGTCTATCATCCATCGCATTTCCCCACAGCAACTGCCGTGCTGAGGTCGGAGTTAAGACTACGAAGAGACTGATAACCGACAACACTGGA
>ENA-OREC01000600-OREC01000600.1-marine-metagenome-genome-assembly--contig:-NODE-600-length-14897-cov-10.850337_pt1 | contig 14897 bp, 7 predicted proteins | sample MGYA00248626_ERZ508543 | MGnify/ENA primary metagenome ERZ508543 (study PRJEB26211, sample SAMN05518279) | marine metagenome | isolation source: Puget Sound, Washington, USA | host: Bankia setacea... | reverse complement strand
ATAATATTTTACGACTATATCCTAGTATGTACAGTAAAACCACACGTATAGAGTAGACCACCTAACAATTAAGACCATCTCGAGCTCTAAGGGCACTCAACTGAAGATGAAACCATACTTTAATAATAAGATCACTATTGACAAGTATCAGTTCAACACGAGTACCCTTAAATGTCACGTAACCTCGATTATTCGACCATCTAAACAAAGGAGACCATTTTTAAAGCACTGCGAGAGTTGATCGTTTTACCTTGATGTCTTAGAACGTGTCCTTAAAACTTAAATGTTGATTGTATACAAATAAGCCAAACAAGTCAATGTCAATTATTATAATGATTGACTGTATGCATATCAGTATCTATGTTTTCAATCGATACTTTTTGCCAATGCCATTGATACGCTATTCTTATAATGCCAATTCATTCATTTCGACATTGTAGCGTATATCGCAGGTAATTGTTAGCTTCTGTACAGAATACCCGAAGTCCTTGAACTCAATGAAGGACCGACTCTACCAAAGGTGCGTTTTGTAAATAATCCAGTATCAAGTATACATTCCTACAAGTATTAAACCAGTTCAAGATTTGCCCCAAAACGCCTTATTATTGGTTAATTCTTTAAAGCACACGGATCATGTAAAGAATACAACATACTAGCCTGGCCTAAAAATAAAGCGTCATATAATCTTAAGTCGATATGTTTGTATATGAATCGGCCCAATGGACGGTAAAATTATGCTCTATGCTTCAAAGATCTTTCAAACACATGTTGAGGGGTGGTAGGGAATAGTCAATTGTAAATGTTTAAAAGGCTAAACATAAACCGTACATGAATGGGAACTCGAGAAAAAAGACTTCAAATGCCAGAACTAGCAATGAGTATGGGAGTAGGACTGGACCCTGATGGTGTGTGGCATTATGCTGACAAAGACTGTTCGTGGCATTAGAGTTTAACACATCTGATATATGAATTGACAGACCAAAAGAAGCGAGCATCGACCATCTGTATTGTCAATTAGTTCTTATAGGTTAACTGAGCTCTTACGAAACACAGCTGAACACTACCGTCTATCTAGTTGTTAACTGTGCTATTATACGATGTATCTATGGTTTTAACATGTCCAACAGGTATCAATTAGGGTCCTTAAAAGGATTTCCATCGTCCAAAGACTTGATAATCAATGATGCACTAGTTCTAAGATTAGAAAAAGTCAAAAAATAAATTTGATTCATTGAGTATCTAATTGAGATCGCTTGATATACTTGTTAGGGACCATTCATCTCTCTTTCTTGTCTGTAGACGGAATGTGTGTTTCTTTACGTTCATAAGTTTCAGTATGCTGTTGTTATAACGTATGTGTGTGTACGATGATCATGTTATTGATATATCAATGTTGAAACACAACGTGATCGTAGAGAACGTAAGATGTCTGACTGTTAGATATGTCACAATCGTCTTTAAAATGTTGAAGAAACGAGCGACGAGTCAGCTATAGGAGCAATATGTTCAGATGTCAACTGACAATAAGGGGTAATGCTACTTGTTCCAGTGAATACTCTACAAGTGAAAAGTCATGTAGATTACTTGTGTAACATAATCAACGTGTGTGGTATGGACACTAAACTGACGAAGTAAAGACAAACACCTACCATTGCCGTCGCCAGATGTGTCAATCATTCCAATGTTCACCTCCTTTTTCACCTTGCCTCCTTTCCCACCAGTCTTCTTCTGTTCCTGTTCTTGTTGCTGTTGTTGTTGTAGTTCTATCTGCTGTTGATACTGCTGTAGTTGCTGTTGCTGCGCTTGTAACTGCTGTTGTTGTTGTTGTAGAAGATGTTGATGTTCAATGAGATTCTGTGGCAACATTTCTATGACAGTATGGGCGGGTAGGAGTGTGGCAGTCTGAATCTGATGAGCCTGGAGGGTGACAGGATGGAGCTGTGGTGGGGCTTCAAGAGGTGGAGGCTCCGTCTTGATTTCGATGTTAATACCCTCTTCATCATCCTGTATCTCGTCCGTACCCTCCGTTAGATCATCCCCTCCGAGGTCATCATCATCATCATCGTCATTAGCAGTGGCATTGTGTATAGCATGAGCAGCGGCAGCAGCGACAATATCATGGGCTGGAATGTTCTGTAACGTCGCCATGGTCAGTGGTACTGATGTTAAAGAAACTGTCTCACCTGTTGACATCGTAAGTCCGTTTGACGTCAACGTCGTACCCGCCGTAAGACCCGCGGTCGAAGGTATGAGCACTAAACCACCCTCCATGTTTTAAATCTGTAAAATCCAGTAAGTGAAATCTCTCTCGCACACTGTCACATATATCTCCTACCTTGTAAAACCGATGTCACACATTTATGTCAACAAGTTTTACAAGCACAACTCCTAATTAGTCCATTTACTCCAGTCGCACATGTGTTTTCCGCATGTAATTGTATATATTCCGAGTTGGTCAAGTCTGACGAAGTCTGATTGACAAGAAAAGTTAGAATAAAAACTCAGAAGAGCGTGAAGTTTAACGAGAATTGGACCGTGTTCGCCGTACACATACCTGTATTAAGAGCAGTCAGGCATACTGTCGCGCAGCTAGTTTGTTGACTTGCTGTCGTCAGAGCACAGGAACACGCCCACCGATCGTGTAATCCCGCTACTAGGCAGGCTATCGTGGCCAAATTTCCACACTTCTGGACAGTTTCACCACCAGAAAACCTATAATACAAGAATCTACTAGTTAAACAATTGTTTCGGAGTAATATGAAGTGATTTCGGAGCAGGTGTTGAGGTGATTTTACATGAGGATCTACTTGGGACACTTTTTACCTGTCGTGTATGTTTACAATTATAGCGAGCATCTGATTGGCTGTTACCTCCATTCCCGCCATTATACACAGTCATCAGCCATTTTTGCCCTGGGGTTACTTGAAACGAGATTGTAACATTTGATATACGACATTCCAGCACGAAACGACCAACAAAATATCTACTAAAATAATATTTGGCGAAGCCCGTATGGTTAGCAGAACTGCATGGCGTGTTTTAAAGGAGCATTTGGCTGGGGATTTGCTATTTGTTACGCTGGGACGTTTTGTAAAGGGGAGGCGAGAGAATTGGCTGCGTAGCTTCCTAATGTTGACAATTGTCGCTAGCTCTCGTATAAAATCCAGGTGAATGACAAAGATTGATTTCCGATAAATCGATTTTCAGCGGCCTATTTCAAATCCGGTGTAAGAACGGCTGGATAAAACAGTTGTTAAATATATTTGAAAAGCTGTTATAATTAACGCCGGGATTATGAATTGAGAGGTCAAAATAGACGAGTATCAATGACTTTACAGGCGGATGCAGTAGTTCCATTGGAGAAGAGCAATATTAGGACACTTCTATACACAGATAATCCGTTTTGAAAGTGTATCTTCGCAGGTTTAAGCGCTGTATCAATACTGATGGGATTCATCGTCAACAACATACCCGTCTGGAAGATATAAGCTTGACAGTACATTGATAAGTTTTCAATTGGCTTAAGAATACATGTTTAATCTCAGCCACTTTCAAAATAAAAACGTCTATTTAAGCTTCACATATGTAACTTAAACTTGACTTAACGTTTCAACATATTTATAGTTCAGGGTAGACATGTATTTGGTACATAATTTACGGGTAGATCTTGTTGTTGTTTGCACCTTGGCGAGTCAGATTGAACGGTAAACATTGCATAGGATACACCGCCTACGATGAACATGCGTTATAAACAAATCGTCTATTCAGGCTGCAGTCAATGTAATGTGTTTATTTTCTGACTGGTTGTACTATGAAAGGAGTGTGCGTTGTATGTGCATGTTTTCATTCATTTCAAACCAAAGGCCTGGCCATCCGTACATGACATGTGATATTGTCTGTTGAAAGCGAGAAGCTTCAGTGCAAATGGGGCATATGTAAATCTTCTAACTGCTCTCTTCGAATTTGTACTAATATTGCTTAAATATGCACATATGCTTATATACTAACAAACACAGAGCATGATGACTTTATTTTCTTAATGCATCTGCGATATTGACCAGATATATGTCATGTATTGCCCGGAGCTATCTGCTGTCTGTCTTCATTAAACAAACTGACAATTGGCCAACACAATGTCATTATGTATTTTTGGGACAAATGTGTTAAACCGATCACCTCTGTTCTGTCATCGATAAAAAGGCATTATGACACTGCACATATCAAGGCAATTCGTTCAGTGAAGTATCTGACCTTAATAGAATGGGAACCGAAGTAACTGAAATGGAGCCAAACAATATAGTATCCCCTCGTGTAATCGGCAAATCTCGAAACTAAATTTGGAGACCGGTTTACTTTTTCGAAGCAACACTTTTTTAAACCCCGCAAAGCCGTGTAAATAAAGAGTGCCCGGTGTCCAAACAGTCCTATTGTGAATGCCTGCGCCAATCCAAACAAACGCCTAGTTCGATTGGACGCTTAAAGAATACCATGTTTTATCCACATTCTTAACAAGCAAAATCTTACTCCGGATTAGGGTTACACAGTAGGCCCCTTTTGTATTGTTTAATTTGTCAATACGGCCTTAAAAGAAAACTGCTTTATCCGTGTGGATGTATAACAACCCTTGCAATTTAAGCTTTCAATCCAACAATGTCTTGCACACATATACGGCCTAGACATCTTAACCGTTTTCAACAAGGCCCACTTCAGGTTCTTGTTACAAAGTTATATATAACAATCCAGCAGCGCAAAGACCCACTAACCCTTATAGCTCTACCCATATACAGATTGTCCGAATGTTTGCCCTGTCCGCTAATCCCTCAAGTACACAAAAAAAACACCCAGAAGAGATAAATACCAAATAGTCCTTTCTGCTTATAATATTCTACAAAAAGCCTTCTGTGATTGGATAGTTTTAGGACATTGTAAAACTAGGGATTATCGTAAAATTACAATAATATCAAACATAACAGGTTTACTTTGCATTGCATCACTATGAGGACACAGCCTGTAGTAGATATTTGAAGAGTTTTAAGTAGTGTTAGACATATACATATACGAGCGTTTGGTGGAAAGCTAGTACGTGCATATTTAAAGAATTCAACGTAAGAATGTCTGGCGAATAAAAACATGGCAACATTCGGCTAGATATGCATACACTAGTATTATATACGGAAGGAGATTAAAGTTGCAATGGTCACACTATCACAGTGGGCAGTGCAGCCAAAGATTTTTTTTAGTATAATAGAATAGTGAGTTGCCCACTACCGCACCCGATAAGCTTAAAGTGCCAAGCCAACACACACTGTGCTCAAGTCGGGGTAGCAAGAATGCGTGGACCCACAAAATCACTTTTCCTATATACCTTATTGAAGTCAGCCTCTGAACAGTTACCTCTCGCTCGAAACTCTCCTCTTTACGATTTATTAGAAAAGTTGGACAGTGAAAATCTGGCATTCAATGATTTTGCCACTTTTACGAACGCGTCCTTTTCAATCCGGGGGTAATTGGGTAATTTCTTTGCCGTGGAGTGTCGAGGTGTCATTTCAAGTCATTTAAAAGTCTTTTGACATAGAGAATCTGTTTTTGTGAGAATGCTTGAAAGGCGATCCACAAGCATTATGGAAAGAGGTACCAACTCCAAACTGATGTATCGTGGACGATTTACAGAGCACAGGTAGACGCTTTTTACATTAACGTTTGTTTGCGGTATTGGAGGTCAAACTGCGTTATGTGACATCTAATGAATAAATAGATAGGGTTTTTCGTTTCTGTACTTGTTACCATGTATACCCTCACGATTCGTGCTTAAGTAAAGTTTGTGAAACACTTTAGCTAGTAGTTGAATACACACAAGCTTTACATACGATTCAAAAAATTTAAGAATATGGAAATATGTATTTGAAGCTTAGAAACGGACAGGAAGGGATGGCACATAGAAGGATGAAGGGAGGAACAAACGGAAAGAGAGAGGCGAGAAAGAGGGGAGGGGAGAAATGAAAAGAGAGACACACAGAAACAGAAAGAGAGACATGTAAACAAAGAGACAGAGAAACAGCGAGACGAATAGAGAGAGAAAAGAGAGACACACACACGAAGAGAGAGAGAGGGGGGGGAGGGAACAGAGAGAGAGACATATAGACAAAGAGACAGAGAAACAGCGAGACGAATAGAGAGAGAAAAGAGAGAGACACACACGAAGAGAGAGAGAGAGGGACATAGAGAGAGAGAGAGAGATTGAGGGAGGGGAGAAAAGAAAAAGGGAGAGACACACGAAGAGAGAGAGAGAGAGAGCAAGAGGAGAGGAGAAATAAAATAACCACGCTAGATGGAGAACTACGAGAGGATGATTGTTTTTGAGGGCATGGCTAATATATGTGGGCGAACGAAGTATATACATCTATATAACTTACACATAACAACCCAACACACAGATGTATAGTATGATTATGTAAATTAAGTGGTAGTAAACAAGCCAAAAAACGACAGTGTAAGTTGGTACAGAAACCAAAGTTATAAAAAAAAACTTGTTTACCATGATAGGACTAAGCGCTATGTTAGATTTTTTTCTCACAAATCTTAATTAAACACTATATATCTGACACCAGTTAAGATATTATGTTTTTAGTTGATGTTATTATTAAGTCGTCGTGCCCATATACAATACCAAACATATGGTTTCAACTATTGTCTCTTAAATTTAACCGTAATGGTAATAATTACATTTTGGTTTAGACTGGTTTTGTAATTTAATCAGAACGGTGTTTTGTTTAAAACTTTTATGTACGTTGTCAGCTGTTCATAAACTAACTACGGGTATAGTGTTGCCTTAAGCTGCCTAATTCAGTGACCCAGATTTCATAGTTCTGTTTTTAAATTTTAAGCAAGAAGAGAGGTTATATATTCGAGACATTTTGTTGAAGTTTGTGATTAGACCCCGGTAGTAGGTATTGCTAATTTCTGTTTCTTTCTCCTCATGTATATATGTTATATAACTTCGTTTATTTGCGTTTGTTAATGGCCAAAAGCATGTTCTCAACGAACTTTGAAACATTTTGTAATAGTACAGCGTAAATAAGCATAATGGGTCAACCAGGCTCACAAAGGCACCATGCATCACCAAAAGGCTCTTGTTATGAGAAGCTTTGTATACGGAAAGAAATGAGATCTCTGAAGATTTAAAAGAAAAATGGGGGATATAAAGTATTTGGTATCATATAAAGTATCTTTGAGAAGCCAACACTATTCTTAAATAAATAGTCTCAAGAGCGCAACAATTCAACCAACAATCGAACCAATTATAAACATGACAAACATAATTTCAAACGCAATTACAACATACTTATTCTATTCCTCGTAGATCAACTAACGTCAAAATCAATCAAATGCTTTATTATAACGATACACAAACGATTTTTTATTGGTGAAACGATAACCAACCTAACAAGTCGCAAATGACGCCCGGCTCGAACTCATAACCATGTGCTACGTGTGTTCAATATGTATGCATTAAGCCAAACACAGTGCTAAAATGTAAACTGTTCCTTTCTACGCCTTTAATTAACTCATACAATGTAACTAAATTGTCTTTATATAACGCTCTCTCCCACGTCATGTCATCTAATCATTGCCACTCTCCTGTTTAAAACCTTTTGTCAAATCCACAATTACTACAATAAGCTAAACCAGAGCCGACACAACCTAGTTAAGCATTAGTATAGACTGCAAACATACCAATGTGCTTCTCTTGCCCACGGATCAGCGAGCAATGTCAATATACTGCTCTACGTGCATTTTTACGACAAGCTTTCATGAATGAACACACACAAAAGCTACTGCCTCTAGTACACAGTTAAAATAGTAAAGCCGCCGTTAATCGATGTTTCAGCTGACCAGCCATGTGGCACCGTCAAAACAAACCCGTCTACATACAACGTCAATGTCACACGGGTTCCAGTCCAGTAACTGTCAATTGTGTAATTATACGACTTTATATCTTGGGTTTTCCCTCGCGCTCTGCTACTGGAATTTCCACGCTGTTATTTATAGATATGTCGCGTTTTGCCTGACCAGCCATGTGCTTCCAGGGACCGCTTGACTAACCAAGGTACGACTTTAAAACACAGGCTCGGTTGTGAATGGGCTATGTGACACTGCGCTTGTAAAGACACCGTTCAAGTCTGCTTGTGAACTAAAGATAAATAATACGGCGATATAAAGGTGACTTCATAGGCAATTGGTTACGATGAACTCGTTTTCAGATCCTATGTAGTTCTGCTAGTTTCGTCATTGACAATCAGTTGTTCAATAAAGTGATATAGAATAAAAGGTCTTGATGCAAAGCTTCCAGTACATTTTGAGTGTGTATATGTTGTTTGCTGTGTACGCTTACAATAATGCCTCTTGTAAAGTCCTGACCTAAGGTATCAACATGATCATATACACGTTCAATGCCTAGGTTAAATAAACATGTTGATATATCAAAACCCTCCTTACCGTCAAACATTTGTGTCGGCTGCTCTTGTAGACAATGAATCGTTTTTGGGCGTTTCGACAGCAGACGAGAATTACATAACACGTGTAGTTGCGACAAACACAGCAGCCGACTTCTTGGTGTTCTGAAATCAACAACAGTTATAAAGCCAAACCAATAACAATAAGGTGTGTTCTTATATTTAACTTATTAATTAGATATAGCTGTCAACATATTGCCGAAACTCGCTTTGTGAAAGTTTGAATAATTAGCAAGATTCTTACATAATGAATATACAACAATGTTATATCTAAACAGGAAACGCCATCTTTGCAGTTACTAAAATGATTAAATAACTCTGCTCGACGTTTGATCTGTTGTTTATTTTGGAGGAGCTCTAGTAAAACAATGGTTGTTTCTCAGACTTGATTACCACGTGACCGGCCCGGTGTCGTTGTCGGCGATAGCAGTTGAACCCAGACATATGCTTTTACTTTATCTATAACCATGCCAGACGATATGTCAAACATATACATAACATGATTTACCGTTAAAAATATAAAAATGTTGTGTTCGAACAAATAAACCCGGACACTAATGTTAGCGACTTGTAGTGGTATCTGACACACAGAAGGACTCATCGTTCATGAATCTTATTGAGACGGGTTATGTTTATTCACGTGTATGACATCAACACTTACGAACAATCAAAAGACAGAGGTACAGAGAACTTCATTCATACGTTTGTTCAACTATAATGACTCTTGGATGCCTCTCAAGTGTTATAAGGTCAACCGACGATACATACTCGTTTGTCAGCCGCTATAGTTGGACCAAGCTTCTCTGTAAGCCTGGGAATATGAACAAACAGATGCACAAGGTAGAATGCATGTTTAATGTACGTGGAACAAACAACGCTAAAGTCGCGAATCGTGAAAAACCAAAGAGCAAATTAGACCGTAGTTTCGAATTACCATAAACACACACAAGTCGCCCCACATGTAATGATTTCAGTGCAGTAAAGGCCAATATACGATATTCATAAGTTGAAATTAAAACAACTACAAAGAAACGTTTAGGAGGAAGAATAAAGCCTAACTAATTAAAACATCAACACGAAAAAACTTGAAGGACACAATACAAAACACCAGTTGAGGAAAAACAGAGACGGATCTATCTGCTTTTTTATTTGGTAGGTTTTAGAACGGTTTGACGTATGAGCTTTGAGACAATACTGTATACATGGGCTTACTATATATACACACGTGTACATGAGCCTACTGTTGAATAATTAACTTTAGCAAAAGGTATGTTGAACGATAATTAGATTCATGGCTATTAAATCAAGTCTGTCGTATAATTCTGATGAATCGACTTCTTACGAAAAAGGCGTGCTGCGTGAATAAATCAGCAGACGATCAAATGGCGAGCTAATTGGCGGACAATTTTATATACACAAGTAAACATGCACGAAGTTTGTATACATGTAGAAACATGGTAAAATAAATAAAAAGTAGAACATCTTTTAAGAAAAGCTACTTGTACAAACTAGTGTCGTGGTTGTAAGTGTTTTCAGCAGACGACACTTCTCCGTTTCGTCACTTTGTCGGTGGAGTTGTGAGAAATGCCGTCGTGACGTCAGCACATTGGGTGTTGTCGTTTGATATGCTGAAATGATAAATATAAGGGTAGACAATGAAAACATAGTAAATAAAACAAACGTGAAATAAGAGCACGTACATGGGACAATATTACATAACATAATTAGGAGTTCACATTGACTGCAATTTACTTTCCTTTGTTCTTGTCTAGGGAAACCCAGTGTTCAGTTCTGGTGAAACAGACCTCGTACATGATCTTACATTCTATACCACTCTAATTCTTGCACGACAACTAACATAGTTTGTATACTAGTACACTATATCTAGGTTCCTCAACCCTCAACATGAAGTAATGGAATCAAAAAGATGACATGAGCATGTGAATCCTGAAATATTTCTGTTGCTCATACAAGTGTACACTGACGATTGTTATCGAGCAAGCAGAGTAAACAGTGTAAACCAACGATCGCAATATTGTTTCAAGTTTACGTTAGGCTGTCACCTGAGATTTAATCATCTTTAAATTATTAACAGTGTGTTGAAAATAGCATTTTTAGATTGAACAAAGAGCGTTTCTCGTTCTCGTTCTTCCTTAAACAAAACACAATATACATATATGTACATAATATATCTAAATGGTATGAATTTCAAAGTACGTAAAACGTAAATTGCTGCAATTATATTTGTTTTATTATCGCATCAAACGCAGTATGAAAATATTCACATTACGAAATCGCTATATATTTTTTGTATTATGACATTACTAACCACGGTCTTAACACACGCAGATCTACCTTTTTGAGAACATAAAGATCTTCTTCTGATAATTGTTTGCAATTTTTCACACACAAAAACAAACTTGATGTTTTTTTCAAAGCAGACGGATAACCACAAATATGGGAATGGATCTTAAATCAACCAATCAAAATGTTCACAGTCACCCACTCTTAATACCTGGATATACCTTGTTATAAGTGCGAAATGTGTGTGTACATGTATGTGTTTGTCGTTTACATGTGAACACATATATGGTTTTAACGTTTTGTTTTAATGTTGATTAGCGACGTTTCTTTAAAAAAAGATATTTTTCCGCTTAGGTTTATTACATTCCGATTATGGTACGGAAAAAGCCATTTACGTTCAATTTGCAACTAATGAACTTTGACCTCAGTAAATGTCTAGGCTTGCTGTCAATCGTACGTTATCTGTGACATAATCTATACAAAATACCGGAAAAGTGATGGATTTGTTATAATACAATATAAATCAAAGACTTATGCACGTTTAATTTTTTATTCTAGTGTTGGTGTGCACATATGACGACGGTCAAACTCTTTCCCTGAATAAACAAGTACTACCTGTTTATAGTATATGTGATAATGGTATATTGATACATTATACAACTTGATGGTGCTAAACATAAATATATGTCGATCTTTTTTTCTTTCTTTTATTGTTTGATGGAATTGATAAACGGAATTATACAGCACTGAACACTTAAACAACGATTTACCTAAATTACACAGCACACATTCATTACCATCTACAGTGGTGATTGGAAAAAGACAACGGAAAGGCACATACAGTCAAACTGCGCATTTAACTAACATTGTTCTGGCCATGTTCGTTCTCCACCCTTGAAACATACATTTGAGCCCTCTTTGGCACCCGAAGCCCAGAAAACACGTTCCCACCACTCTAGTTGTAGTACACTGTACATGTAAAATAAATCAGTCGTCTGCTACAATGCTGCCCTTGTTGAACGTTGATACATATCAGTGAGAAAAGTTCAAGTTCACATAAACCCTGAAAACAGCTACCCCTTGCTGCGAAACCACTTGTTTTACGCGGGAAAACCAAATGATTTCCATATGAGCAGACGAGAATTGTTGCTAGAGTGTTTGAAATGTTCGTTTTGGGCCCCAAAGTGTTCTAGCAACAACCCTAACTCGTCCCCGTATACATTATTTTCAAAACAAGAGATACAACAGTATCTCTGTCTGTATCCAACCCATTTAAACTGATAACTGAGCAAGTTCACCGTTGTAGGTTTACTTTTGTAACGATGGGATATGGTTGGGTAACCTATGACTGGAAATTCCCAGCCCTTCATGGACTATTACCCATGCACGCTGATGTAAACAAACCGCTCACATTGGTGGGACGAAACCAACACACATTCACCTGTTGCATTTGTACTGTATGCAATAGAATGCAACGTACGTCTCCCTTACTATAAATAAAGAATCACACACTTGTTGTTCAGCAAACAAAAAATAACTTACGTGAAATAGTGAAAAATTATCCCACTTTACACACACACTGCTTTATGTATATATTTTTCCAGTCAATGCAGTAAGCCACTTCCGGCAAACAACTGCCATACTCATGAGAAACACGTGGTTCTGGTGGAAGTAGTGGGGCCACGCGGGGGTTGATGATGTGCAGCAGACGACACTTAATAATAATGTGTTGTGGGTGAAGCTGTCGTTTCGTAAAGTACAAGCTCTTGGCAGAGAAAAAAGAGGCGCAACGTACTTGTATGAAATTACACAAAACAAAATTGAGAGACTTTTTAAAGTGTCTATACATGCAATATAGCAACTAGTTGGGTTGTATTGTTACATATGTGTATTATAAGATATTGTTTAAGTTCACGCTTGTCATTTGCATATTTCAGTTACAGTAAGGCCAACATTTGATTTCTAGTGAAAAAAGACACCGAGAGACAATCATTTACCTGTATAAATCAAACTCTGCTGTTGTCACCTCATAATGGATATTGCATAACAGTAGTCTTTATCATTGAGAGCTGTTATTGTTGACGCTGCTGCTATTGTTGGTGTTACTATTGCTGCTGATGATGTTTCGGCTGTAATAGGTGTTGTCAAAAATGATATTGATACTAAAGTCATTGTTGTTGCAGATATTTTCAAACTTGAGAACTTACTTCTTATTGTGATACAGCTAGTAAAGGGAAACAACTGTTGTAAAGTCGGACTGTCCATGGTCAACACTGTACATTTACTACGTTTGTGGTTTTGAAAAAATATCAACTATCACAACTTATATACCATCCTCTGTAACAAATGGCCAACAAACACTTGCAACTAATGATTCTGCTTCATGCACGGAAGACTGCTGCCTGTACAGAAATATTAATCGATTTACATAATTAATTCATAGAACTTAATGGACGTGAAATATAATGTACAGCCTGGTCCCAACGAGACTTTGAGATGAATTACAGTTTTAGTTGGATGTATGTAATTTCAGAGTGGATACGAGCTTGTGCTTATTACAAATGACAAGTCGCCGTCCTCCGCGCCTCATTTGAATAAGTTATTAATGCCCAATCTCCAGCAATATACGCCTGGTGATGTTTTTACGACCCCACTTTGGTCACTTTGAAAAACACGTACAATTTTTCATCGTCAAATTTTGAAGAAAAAAAGTATATAACCATAGAAGCCATAAATCATGGCAAGGGACGGTTTTAAATTGGGGGGACTTTGTTGGGACAAGAGTAGCCCGTTGTTTTATAGCTTCATTTGACGAGCTTTTGTGTGATTTATACTACAAACTAAAAGGTCATTTATGTCCAGGTAATTTCTCAGCACTTTATTTTTCAGTGGCCAGATTTTGTTGTCACCGGCCGTGTGTTTTTATGAGAACTATGTATTTATTATTATCGTTTTATATCCATTCGATGTCAATATCACCCGTGTAATGTACGTGTTTACGAGTTTACCATTCAAATACATATACCCTTGACTTAATCACTACATACCACTGCCGACCATATCATTTTTTCTAAAGACGTGTTTGTTTTTTGTTGTGTTTAATGTTTGTTGTTGTTTTGACGATATTTAACGTTGCCCTTTCGTTCCCAATAAATTAATTTCCTGAAAAAAATATTTGTAGAAATTAGCACACCATTTATATAATGAATGTTTCTTATTAACAAATCTGTGTTGAGTTTGAAAGAAAAAAACATCAACACATTGGTTTTCCTACTTTCAAATTTCCAGCAAGTACTAAACATCTTTTAAGATCTTTATATAATTTTGACGATTTCGATATATGATTATTAGGCTGTAGGATCGAGTTCAGTTATCTATAAACTCCACAAGGCTATTATTTCATAAGTACGTTGTGGTAATTAAGTACAGATGAATATGTAAAAGAAAACCACCTTCAACGAGAGGAACTTATTTGACATATGATATAATCTTTCATAAGGCCCTCAATCTGTTTTATTTCGAATGTGAAATCGCGCTAGAATCCATTCCTGGAACCAACCAGTACTAAACAATGAGGGTAAAGTGTTTTGCAATCTATTTCATTTCTGTTTTCTCCATTGCACAATGTACATTATTATACATATATTTCTTTAAGTGTCGTATTGCTCCTGCCTTATTAAACACACCTTCAACTTTAACAGATAACAGATCATGGCGGTAATTAAATAGTTTCATGTCGTATTCCGTATTCGAAATTGTGGAATAGTAAACTTCCTGGATAATCTCGCTTAATTAAGAAAGAAGAAACATACCGTATGTATACATTATTTGTCTGTGAGAGTACAATAAAGATCCTCTATTTAGACCACTCGATAAAAGACGTGTCGGTTATTAAGCCTACATAGCTTCGGTTCCAAACAGATGGGTTTTTAAGTAATTTGACTTCGCTATTAAAACCACCTTGCTATTATGCTATGTTATGCTATGCTATGCTATGTTATGCTATGCTATGCTATGCTATGCTATGCTATGCTATGCTATGCTATGTTATGCTATGCTATGCTATGCTATGCTATGCTA
>ENA-OREC01000599-OREC01000599.1-marine-metagenome-genome-assembly--contig:-NODE-599-length-14912-cov-13.055072_pt1 | contig 14912 bp, 9 predicted proteins | sample MGYA00248626_ERZ508543 | MGnify/ENA primary metagenome ERZ508543 (study PRJEB26211, sample SAMN05518279) | marine metagenome | isolation source: Puget Sound, Washington, USA | host: Bankia setacea... | reverse complement strand
TTGGTATGTGAAGAATGGTTCTGACATTCTTCCAAAATATCTCAAAAATACAAATAGAAATCTTAGGTATTACAAATAAAACAAAACACATAACTATTATACACATACAAGAACACGTATCAGTCTCACTTATAACTATTATATACACACAAGAACACGTATCAGTCTCACTTATAACTATTATATACATACAAGAACACGTATCAGTCTCAACTTTAAACTCATTTAATACCAAGTTCTTACATAACATTACTGGGAAAACATTCGGGGACCAAACACACTGCTTTATTCAAAATACTTCAAACTCGAGAAATCGTTAGATTGCGCAATTGTTTCATTGATTATTTTCACAGGAACTCTTTTGTTTCATATTTGAGTAACCAATGAAAAGTAAACACTTCGTTTCCTGGCATTAAAACAAATATTTGGAGCCAGCAAGCCCTATAATCACTTAGTATAATGAAACATCATGACCATGTCGAGGACAGAATTCTATCGTTCCACAGAGCCTCGCTTTGATAAATTTGCCCAAAAGTTGATATTTCACTTTCTTATGTCAATTTCCTTTAATAAGAAAATGGCACAACACATATTCCATTTTCCTGTAAATCTACTATAAACAATTGACTTGAAACTTATCTTGGTGAATCATATATTACTTTATTACATTTTTTATAACTTTTCACCCAAACAATATACTCATTTCATAATTAAGCATAGTGGAGAGATATTGTGTAAGTATGGTTAGAATTAAAATATCTCCCATAAAATTAAAATTGCTTCTGTAATAATTGACCTAGAGCTTTAGCTTATCTAGGTTATTACTCAATAATGTTTGCTGTTTTGTTTTTATTAAGTTTCAAAACGCCTACCAAGCATGGATATAGAACAAGAGCTGGGTTACAACAGCATAACGTTTGTACACAGTCTGGATAACAATAGAACCTGAACATCTTTAGAAAAACAAACTGGTGCAATATGATCTCTTTAAATGTTGGCCTATTCTTTTCCTAGAATTTTGGTCATGGACTGGTTTAGATATACATTAGGTTATCCTTTATTCAATGGTAGTTAAACACTTTCCATTATTCCTGAACATGATATTGAAGTTAAAATAGATTTTCTTGAACAATACATAGAGTTCTATACTAACAGCAAGGCTCTCTATGGAGTATTTATATTTCAAATGTTGTTTTATTCCTCTTCAGGCTCTGAATTGTTCATCAGGGAAAGAAAACGTGGGTTATATAGCTTTTACCTCAGGCTTATACTGCTCTGTTTTTCCCCCAACTATTTCATTTTTTTATGAGTAATAATGAGAAAGATTACATTTTTACCAGACATAGTTAACAGTATATGAATGTGTGTGTGTATTATTGCCTTACCAACAGTTTTGTGTACAGCAATCTTACATACCATTTTCAAATAACAATACTGTAGGGTAGAGTGTTTTGATACATGAATAGTCTCTTTCTCTCATTTCCTCAGGTACCTTTTCTAGTTTCTCACTCGTATTACATTTCACATCTTCAATTGTTTGTATCGCAGTTTTGTCTAAAATATCAAATTTGTGCAAAAACGTTCATACTTTGAATTTCGCACCACTTAACAGGGCCATGAAGTAATTTTAGCAGGTTTTATAAGTGTTAATTTGTCCAATGTTTATATTTTGCACGGCTGTTAATTTGAAGCAATATACGCTGCTCGTTTTTTCTTCTCATTCAAATGGCAAGCTCTTTGGCTGCTCTGTGAAGATCATGGAGGTGTAATTTCGCTGTCTCTCATTGGCTATAAGCAATACTAAAGTCTGCTCTATCAGTCTATACTTGAGGCTTTCATGCTTTATCATTGACTTAACGCTTAATCCTGATAAATTATGCGTTTTGGTTTCCGGTTTTTACTATCCTTATTTTTTGTCTTAGTTATTTTTCAGCCTGGTTTATCTCCTCATTTAGACCCTCCATTTAAGTTGACTTAAGTTTTGGCTCTTTTTGTATGCACCTTTTCATCTTTTATGGGATTTTAAATTTTAGTATAAAGGCAATTTTACCATTGTTTTTCACCATAGTACTTATAGTGTAGGTTAACTTTTTTAATAATTTTTGACAATTGAAGATTTATATGTAACGCTACAACCAAACAATGCTTACATTACTAAGTGTAACAATGATATGTTAAATGTATTAAATAAAGCATGTTAAATTCAACAATACATTTTCAAAAAGTAAAGAAAATTCCCTAAATGGGTAGTGTTTGTGTAAATATTGTTTTTCTTATTTAACTCTGTTTTATATGCAGTTAATTTGTGCTGTTTTGAGGAAGAAAGAAGTAAAACAATTATAAGAGCCAAGAATTCAATTAAGTATGTAAATTAGTAATATCATGTGCCCAAATTCATGTGGTCGACTTAAAAACGTCAGTAGTGGGAGAAATTAGTCATTACATGATTGTGATAACCTAAAATACGAAGGTTGGTTACACTTAAGTAGATAGGACCCACTTAGTTATATAGGACCCACTTAAGTAGATAGGACCCACTTAAGTAGATAGGACCCACTTAATGCTAGAGATGACATATTTTTCCGGAAACAATCGTACACACACAATCGTACACAAGATAAATAAAGGATATACTTACGGTAACTCAAATTCGTAACCATCCCGGCTGTAGTTATCCACACATGAGATCAACAATAATCCAACTAAACCTGTTAACTTCCACATTTAGTCACACATTATATATCATCCAAAATAGAGAAAAATGGAGGACACGTAAAATAATATATGAAATTTCAAAAATCTTATATAATTTATTATGATACTCGTAGGCACTGTAATATTCCCTTTTCCTTTGAACTATCCGGGGTATGAAGTGTTATTCCTTTGTTTGAGATATAATTTGGCGTTGAAATTTTAGCTGAGGTTTGCTTTGAAACATCCTTGAAATTATTGTTTTACATGTTGCATTGTTTTATTGCGGAAACCATGCGATTTTGCTGCGAAATGGTGCAAAACATTGTGTCAGAAGGATGAGAGGAGATGGGTTATTTTCTTTGAAATTTCCTCAAATAATTCCAAGCTGTCGACAGTCTTCAAATTCTCAGTTTATCCTCGGAACTTCATAAAACTGCATTAGTAGCCATAAAAGGCAGTAATATAAAACCTGGGAATTCCAAAAACACACTGCTGGTATAATGCTGGAAAATCCAAATGCTGAAAAATCTCTTTGAATATATTGTTGAGAAACGTGTCTATAATCTGACCACACTTTTATGTTTGTAAACTGTCCTTTAAATATACAATACTCAAGTCTTAAAGTTATAAAAAATATTTTAAAAGTTAATTTTGCATTAAAAATCACAACCATTTAAATAATGCTGTTGATATGTAGAGATCAGAGTTAAAATCCTTCTGTTTCACCATCTAATCATTTAAACTATCTTTTAACTCTGATATTGACAAGCCACTGTAGTCAAATGTTCATAAGTTATTTTTAATCCACACTAAGTCTTGTTATATCGTACCTGTTATAAAATGCAAATGAACGGCAATAAACCTCCTGGTTCCGAATCAAATTTCAAACGTAATATATGACACTGCAGATTGTAGACTTCATAAAATCACACATAATAATTCCTTCACGTCGAAAAATATATATAACGATTATGGTCACAGATGTATTAATTGCTTGAAACTAATTATCCTTGTAATATGCAAATCATAAAAACAAGCATAAGTAACATAAACAGCACACTCCTCCCTTTAAAAAATAATCATAATAATTAACAATATAATAAGCACTTGTGTGTTGAATCAATACTGCACTATTCACATCTTGTCCAAGCACTACTTCTATAGGTACTTAACCATCTACCATAAAACAACATGTTTAACGACTTTTTCCCCCCACTTGTGAGCGTCAACAGTGACTGCCACTTGAAATCTGCCTGTACTACTACGTGTGTCTCATCATAACACTGTACACTCAATACTACCGGCCACCATACGCTTAAAACTCCTAGCCTCCCTCTCTTATAACTCTGTGTACAATATATTTTTCTTATTAGTGTACCTCAATATTTTCCCTGTAACATTCTAACATCTGTAAGTCCACTAGCTAATGGCATCAGCATGGTTAAACCTATAATCTTGCTGTGACAACCTTCGATTTGTAAAACTCTGTTTACAAGGAAGGTTTTTGTGCAAGTTTTTTTGTATGTTAAAATGTGAGCTTATTTATTTCTTTTAATCTCTTTAAATTAGCCAATAAAAAGGTCAGTTTAACACTAGAGGTAAAAGGTACCCTTGTTCTATAATATCCTGTATGACAACATCAGTACCGTATTTTATTATTTTTTTCATCAAAATTGAGTTTCATTATGCTTCAATCTGTTATCAAGCACTCAAAGTTCAGTTAAAATAAAACCCGCTCAAGCTGGATTCTCAACAATAATCAGTTTTACAGTAGTGTATAATATTTGTCTTACAATGTTTTCTTCCCTCACACAATGCTCTTCACCAGTAATAGAGCCAACACTACTGACCGCTGGCCCTCTTATACGATCTCCTGTCAAATCCCAAGACTCTTCCTCTCATGCGTCTGCATTTTCTACTTTTGTCTATCTTTCATCAGATGCAACAATTCCGCAATATTTTGACCAATAACAGTTTCCTCAATGCATTAACTACGAATTCTTTAGCCAATAATAATACTGTTACTATTTAAACTATGTGGCAATAAAGAATTTTATTGAGTCCTGTATGTTAATAATTGTAGCCCCCCCCATCCCCCAACACACACACACATAGACAAGTCTGTACTTGTAGAGATTACGCCTCTCCCCACATAGACAATTCTGTACTTGTAGAGAACAAAAAATAAAAACAATTGAGGTATCATTACTACTGACACCTATTTGTATTTGGAAACTATTCTGCTCCCTGAACCTGAACTAAAATTTACTATAAACATGTATAAACAAAAGAACAACCCCTTTGATTCCAACCTCCACTTAAGGGGTTTTAATTTTGCCAGTATCATAGTTGTTCATTTTTAACATCAAGGTAAAGGTCAAGGTCAGATTGCAAATGACCTTGAACAGATTTTATCCCAATGTGCATTCTGTGTAAATATCAATGCACTCTGTTGAGGGTTAAACAATAGAAGGTTGTGAGTAGTTAAGTTCTTGTGGAACACCAAATGAGTCACACTGATGATTGACCTTGACACAATGTACCAATGTATCAAGGTCATGAGAATTATTTGACAGTTTATTCCCAACCAAGAGTGCTAAAAACTTATCCATGCTCGTATAAGATCAGTTAATGAATGAAGTATATTTATAGCTTAATGATCAGGGTTGGTTTATTCAAATAACACAAAATGAAATATTTGTAAACAGGCAGTGTGACATACATCGATAAACTTGTTCACATTTGATATCATTCAGTGTGCTGGCAGGTCTCCTTTTAAAGTATCGGAGAGATGAAAGTTTAATCAGGCTAACTCTGTATGAGGTAATGGTATAATTAAAACATTTTTGCACCGAGATAATAACAAAAAAATACAAATCAAGAAAATCATTAAAATACTGAAATGACCTCAATATTATAACACATAATATGAAACAAAGATTTAACTTTCCGATGACGATGTTTGAGTGAAAAATACAAATAAGTAAGACAAAATATAACCAAGAAAACAAGCAGACAGCCACAAAAAGACAGACAACAACAAGCACTATATATGTCACGTTATGTCAATACTTGTAAAAACCTATTCATAGCAGTTCTTAGTAAAAACAAACAAAAAATAAAGAAGAAAAAACAATTTTTATGTTACCTTACACCAAAAAAACACCTCATGTCACCTTTAACCAGAAATTACTTTTTACTTAACTTTGAGGGGTAATTGTAAAACTGACCTAACACTGTATAAAACAAGTAGAGAGTTACAGCATTCTGACTTGCACCTCTTGTGTGTCCACAGGTTACTTTGTATGACCAGTGAAGGTGAAAGTTGTAAGAAATGTGAGATATCAAAAAGAGCTAGGATGAAAAGCAAAATGAAAAGTGAGAATACAGAAAATATAAAACTGTTGTCATTTGATGTGAGGGTTGATGAAAAAGGTTGAAAACATAAATTTTGTGCCTGTTTGTGTGGTATGAGGGGCAAAACAACGCAAAACAACAACAGAAATGACAAAAAACAATCGTAATTAGATGATAGTAACAGCTTGAGTATAACACATCTACTCTGTGACAGTGATGACACTAATATTGCTGTCTCTGGTGGTCTAGTGGATTGTTTTCATAAGGTTGAGCGTTATTTCTCTCAAGTATTACATTAATATCACATAACCTACACGTGTAACATATCTGCAAGTGAGGCCGTTAGAATGACTGGCGGCCTCAAGGTTTGGGCAATACGGATGTAAGAGTTATAAAGGTCATCCAAAGGGGTTTTAAACATTTAGTCTTGATGATTGGTTGGCTTTTATGGAACATCAACACTAGAGCACCAAATATATATGTATGACACATACAATCAAACACTGGAAATATATTTTGTCTACTATTTTTAATTATCATATCTTTATTATTTTTATGCTACTATATGTATATATTTATTTTATTCTTTGAGGGGTAAGGGTTGGGTTAGGGTTAGGGTTAAGGGTTGGGTTAGGGGAAGGGCTTATTGTAAATTTGTTGTATGATTTAATTTGCAATATTGATACTATGAATTGGTGAAGAAATTGATGCATAGAAATTTGCAAATAACACCCTTAACACCAGTCATCTACCCTGTCATTTGATTGCATGGACCCTTCATGCTGATAAGTTTCCCGGGGGGGGGGGGGGGGGGGGAGCATTATCCGGTTGAAGTCTTTACCACAGTACATCTCTAAAGATCATCAATGGGCTCTAAGGTTATTTCTTACAATATCTAATACCTAAACTTATTATTTCTAATTTACCAAGTATGTCCAAAAGCAACAGTTCTTGAGGTCAATGTATGAGCTTTGTACATGTGTAAATTGATATCATACAACTTCATCTACTTCACCTTACGCCCTTATACAAAACATGTTGTGAGACTGTCAAATGTTTTCTTAATCTCAATGATAACACTGCTTTTATTTGTTACATCTTCGTTTTTCTTCTGTTGTCCATATTGAAGCAACTAGAAAGACACCTTAGGAAAACATGGCCTACCGATTCCATACACATAGCTTTAACCAGCCAATTAGCAAAGGCGAACATATTCAACCTAAAATGCTAAGAAGTAACAGAGCAGATAGAATGATTTTCCGCTCATACCACTTCTATACCAAATTACAGCTTTTACACATCAGCAAAACAAATCCAGAAGTCAGATTTATTTTGACCATGTGACCTTGTTATTCTTCTTCTGCTTTCTTTTACCAGTGGGCCAAGCTGTGATGGATTTAGGTAATTGCCCTAAAAAGTTTCAACCATAAAAAAGAAAAAATTGAAAAACACTTTTATCAACAAAACTTGATACACCTCAGCCCGCCCCCTAACTGTGCTGTACATGGCTACCAACAATTATTCCCCGCTGATAACAATGGCCCTGGTCACCAATATCTGTTCTTGATTCACCATAAACAACCCTTCTGTTTCATTTAGACTAGATTAATGTTCTTTCTTCCCGGGTTTTCTGTACCCTGCATGAACAAAGGGCTCCTGGTTCTGTTTATCAAGTAACCCCATTATGCTTTTAAACTTTCAACTGATTTTCAAACACCAACACACAAGTTTTTCATTGTTAAGTAAAATTTCACTGTTTTGAAAATTGTATTGTGGCAAAGCAATACCTTGACAAATACTAATTGCCTTGTTAACTGAAAGTAACTGAACACGCTAACCAAGACCTATCTCCTTTCAAGCGACCCCTGTCATTTTTACACCCCTATAAAAATGGCCCTTAACCTATAGCCCCTAAGAACACATATCACTTTCAAAAAGTTCAATGATTTTTTCATTTACCTCGAAAAAAATCATGATCATTCCTGTAGGCTAGCTCACACTGTTGAGACAGCCTCATGATACTGCCTTAATCAATTTGCCTGCAATTCAATGTCAACTCTCTGCCCAATTAATCCAACTATAATCCCTGTTCTAAGGTTTATCTTTTCTAAACTTTTCTTTGACAAAGGTTTCAATTTACCTTTCATCTATTGTTTGCTATGACAGATGATTTGTTTATTGAAATCTAGCTTCTTTGTCACACCTGAACATACATCAATACCTTTACTCGGACATCCCGCAGGCAACGTTTTAGCCCTTTGCCTTTAAGTTTCAAAATGCCATTCAAGGCAAAGTTTAAGACCACGTTAAACAGTTTAGAATTACCAGTCATATTCTACAGGCCCCTCATGACGTTGACAACATTTACTTTTTGAACTAGTACAATTATAATAGGAGCAGACGTTGATATATAATCATTAGATTTTGTATATTGGCAAGGATTCTTCCCCTAGTATGTGTCTCACATTAAATTTAACTAAAACTGCTGAGTAAGCTCTTACTGTATATTTTTGTAGGTGTTTTTTATGCATCAAACATCAAATGTAAAAGTTTCAAATGTAAAAGTGTAGTAATGCAATATATTTGACAGTTTATGCACATCTACTGAAAGGAGGGTCAGCCTCAGTCATCAATTTGACAACAAAAAATAGTGCACAATAATTTGTCAGTATTAAATATCTTGTATCTTGGATTAATACGCAAACAAGTAGATCAGATGCAAAAGTGATAAAGTTAGAAATGTTGAAATGTGTATTAAACATGTAGTATATAACCTTATAGTCCTATGTCGTTAAAGATATAATGAAATGAAATTACTGTATCTGTAGGAAAACTTATGGGTCCCCCACCACTACGCATCCCCCACCCACCCTCTCATGCACTTACCTGAAAAGTATCAAGTATTATTCAATTATCTAAACTCTTTTATGGGCAGACATGGTGCACTTAAAAGTTGTGTTCGTTTTTTTTTTTATAGAAAGTGCATTGGTGTATCAAAGACATTTCACTGTTTATACAAATCTGACATTTTGACCTTGTTGAAATATGTCAAGCCTGTTTCTATAGCAACCATTACTTTAAAGTTTACACACATGCAATGAAAAAGGCCAAATACCTCATTAAATGGAGTTTTAAATGTTGATTAGACGTCTTAAAATGTTTTAAAACTGCAGTCTGGGTTTATTTTAATGTGTTTAATAGTCTTAGTCGGAGTATAACCAATTTGCCAGTTACGACATAACTCACTCACAAGAAGTTTTTTTCTCTACTTTTCATTAAGTCAATACCCACATATCCACTTATCTTTAAAACGACTTAAGTCAAAAATTAATGCATTTTATCCATAATTTCGCTTCACTTCCGTGATGAAAAAAATTACACAAAAAATAATTTTCCGCAGATCTGTGAAGGCCATGCCAGGAATTGATTTACAGGCACGATTACACAAAGCGGGTAATGACAGAAGACATATTTCCTACTTTATGGCTGACAGTAACAACGCACATGCTATTTATGCAACCAATAATGCATCTGAATCGAGTCTAGCAGACCAACGGGTGTTTTAACATACATAACTATTAATGCTGTTTTCATGAAGTTTTCAGACCAAAGTCTCCATCGTAAAGTCCCAGGGCTATAAGTAAAATGACTTTTCTATATTCCAAGCTATGGGTAACTCTGCATGATGAATTATGAATTTGAAGGGTTTTTGGCATGATAGAACAAGTCACTGTCTGCAAATTGTTGTAAGTATAAAGACATCATTGCATTGTTGACATTCTTAGAAAACACATAATCACTTTCAAATCCAAAACCTTTAAATTTCTTTGAACTTAAAATCATGAACAAATGTAACAGTGAAATAGTTTAAGTCTGTGAACTGTTCTATTTAAAACAAACTATAGGCAGAAATCAGATGCAACAAGGGAGGCAATCTAAGCTACTATCACATATAAAGGGGGACAATTCAGGTGTGAGCAAACAAAAGATAAATTCCACCAGATAACTGATATATGTACAAACATCTCTGCCTGTCTAGCTGGCTAGTTAATTCATCTCATATTAATATCTCACACCTGAAGTTCCCAGCGGAGATAATCGGCAAATCAAAACAATGCCACCAGAGAAATGACCAAGTATAAACATTCCAAGAGCCTATCTAAGAATTTTAAGTGTACCCAGGCTTTGGCAACTTCTGGCATTTATTTACCGCTCATTTCTGACCCCTGTGGCATTTATTTTTCTACCAAATAGCGGTAAATGCCCACTTAATGTATTTCAACACCTTGAAAAGGGCAGAGGGCATCAATTAAGGGCCAATTTAGATGTATTACTGAAATGTTTGATGCACAGTGATGAGAGAAATATGATAATAACTAACTGTGAAACACCTCGTAAATCTGCCTACGTCTATCTATTTAGACAGTGTTTACTTTTGTCTGACTTCAACCGGTCCCTGCAATCTGTACAAGCATTACTAGCTGGCCCCTTTTTGCTTATCTCATACAAAAAGGACTGAAGACTCATTTACTCAATTTATAAAGTCAGGAGATGCACTTACTGGTTACAGAACATTCACCTCAAGTTCAAGTAGTTGGCACATAACTACTGTAACTGCCTCCTTACTTCAAGTAGTTGGTGCGAAACTACTGTAACTGCCTCCTTAGTTCAAATATATCAATACCTCCTTGATCTATGATTTCATTGTGAGATCACAATTGTGTTCCACACCATGTTACTAACTTCCACATTTTGGTCAAGTATCCTTCCATTTTAATGTTTTCACTTAATTATTATTCAAAAAATATATCAAGGAACTTGTATTATGTCCTGAATTTATTATATTAAATGATTGTAACTCACAGACCAACAATCATTATATAAATAACAATTAAATGTTTAACCGCATGAAAAACATCAAACACACGAAAAACACCAAACACATGAAAAACACCAAACACATGAAAACACCAAACACATGAAAAACACCAAACACAAGGTAAGCTAAATATGGACATCTTCACTGATTTGTTTGTTTATAAATAACATTTTTAATGATTTTATTTTCATCTTTTGATTTGTTTGTTTATTACTGTGTTTCAAATCTACGTCATAGCACAAAACCATGAACAGAAACTACTCAAACAAGACTTAAGGGACGAATTGTATCAAAATGTTGTATTGTAGGCCATGACATATGAAACAATCTGTGTCTGGTAACGATAGCATGTTCTGTTGTGCACAATTTGTCACCAGATATCAGCATTGCGTCAAAAACTTAATTTGCTACATCGCTAACATTTTAACGTTTAGACATCCCTATCATTTTCTGATTAAATTTCTTTTGATGTTTATAAATGACCGTTATAATTGAAATGGCAGCAGAAGAAATTAAGCTGTACTACGGCTAGAAAGATATCTGAGCTATTTCATAAGGTGGGTAATTCAATTCTGATATCAAATTTTTAGCAGGTTCTTTTTTTGCAAGCTAGCGGTATTCACAATGTTGAAGTTGTTACTTTCTGATCTAGGATGAGTATAATACCTTTGCAAGGACAGCATTTGATCGCAGTTTACTTGTCAACAAACCTTTCAATATATTGAAAATGGAGTAACAGAGTGTATTTTCCAGGTTTCACACTCCAAAACAGGATTTACTTAGCTTGCAGCAATTTCAAGGGAGACAAGCCAAAAGAAAATACTGTCTCAAAAAATGAATTCTACATCATTCTTCTAGTGCAGTAGTTGCAAATGTTAGGTACAATGGTATGCAGATGGTGCTAAATAAGCTGGCAACTATAGCGTTAATAGTATGTCAATGGCAGGAAAAAAATGTATGAATACTGCAGGAGCTAATATCGCACCTTGGTGGATGCATGTCTGAGTTAAGTTCTGCAGCTGCACCAAAAACCAGTATCAGACATCATGCCGGCAATTTATATCAGTTTGTTGAAGTGCCAAGCATGTCATTGTGTAACATAAATGTTGAAGTTGTCTATGTTTGACTTACTTGATGGAACAGACAGTTGGCATTGTTGCGAATTGTATCTGACTGCAAAAGTTCTGATAAAAATACTTAAGCAACATGTTTCTGTATGTAGACATTGGCTATGATTTCAGGGTTCTAGGAAAATTGGCTCTCTAAGTTTCAAGATGATAGAACATTTTGAAGGCATTAGCTTTCTTGGAATAGTCATTTTTCTCAGCAGCTGCATTAAATTGCTTCAACTGAAAAATCAAAATCGAAATTCAAATTCTGCCGTTTTTCTTCCAATTTTTGCTTTTGCAGTCTAGCAAATGTACGGATACAAACTTTAAATTCATTTCAGGGCATTTAATGTCAGATTTCCACCGTCAGATTTGATTTCTGCAGTAAACATGTTCAGTTGGAGTCTGCATGTGAGACAAAAACTGGATTGTGAGGAGCAGGACTTACCGCGCCACTGATATCCGGTCTCATAAACTCACAAAAAACTATGAGGGTGCATGGATAGAGTGGCGAGACCTAGCAGACAGGCTACCATAACAGTCAAAGTTTGCTTACAAAAAGTTGCATTATATTAGCATGGGGCTTATCAACAAAAACACAATGATATATGGCCAATTATTTTGCCGATCTGGGTGAATTTGGTGAAACTTTCCACATCTAAATGCCATAGGGCAGCCGATATAGTAGCAGAACAGGTGCCAGAGGTTCTGTTTATGCCTGATTTACTCGCTAGCTCAGTAATTTGACATCCAGAAATGCCACACAGTTGGAAGTATATCACATATAATAGAGACCCCGTTTATCTACTGAGAACCTATACTAAATGATTAATGGTGAAAGTTGAAATTTGTTATCAAGAATTATGCCGGGGTGAATCAAAAAGGCCTGTGTTTGTACATTGTCTGCCCTATAATCCTTTCACCCTGAGATCTTGGCACGAGCTGATGAACATTTTAGGCTTGTGACTTGTTCCTGAGACAAACATTGCCCACACATCCTCAGTCAGGGCCTCTTTAGATTCCAACAGAGTGACATTCATTATTAAAACATCTGTCATGATAGAAATCTTTGCCTTTATGATTTATTAAACAAAAACACCCACTATCAATGTGCATATTCACATCATAGTTGATAGCAGTGGATATTTATTTGAATATGAAATGATTTAGAACTTGTACAATCTAGTATAATGAACTATAGTCCTGTTTACTTAAATCTTGTCATTCTTGAGTCCTTAGAATGATAGGCTAGGAGTAATGTGAAGTGTTTTCCATAAACGATGCTTCCTGTTGAACTGCTTCCTGTTGAACAAAGGGGTCAACATTTGTACGGCCACCTTTAACAAACTGTACCCACACTTATATAACTTTTAAACAGAGAAAAGAGATCTTAAGATAACCTTACATTGAAGCTTTCCATGACAAAACAACAGATGGGTTTTCATTAAGGACTACCTCGCTAACTTGAGCCTTTTAAATAGGGACCAAGTTATAAAGGAGACGTACCTAAGGAAAAAAAGGTAAAGCAATTCTTTAATATTTTGCTTTGACCTCCCTAAGAGTTTACAGAAAATATGTGACAGCAGTTCTAGTGTACAATCAATTCCAATTTATAAAAGCCAGTTTCAGACCAAGCATCAATCTGAGACATGACTGCACATAAGGCAAATTTCAAATATATGGTCCCCTAAAAACATATACATCTACCGTATCGCATGTCAATTTTGTAAGAGCAGGGTTATGGTACCAACCCTTGTACCTAGTGTTAGCATATGGGTTAAATAAAGTTTGTCTAAGGTTTGTGTCACCCTTCCCTGTCTCAAAGTTCTCCTTAAAGTGAAACAAAAGCATCTTAAGTTGAAGGTCAGAAAGTGCACAATTGGCATTAATTTCATGGAACCATTTGGATCCATCTCAAATGCTTAGTTTGTAATTTTAGAGAAGGAGAGGGGAGGTATTGCGCAATCATTAATTTCTGTAGAGATATAAAATTTGGTGTTTCTCTAGAATAAGAATAACGTTTGCAATGACTCTGAAATTCATGGAGCCTAAAATTCTGTATACATTTATGAGTATGGATAGTACAAGAAATCTCTGAAATTTAAGTTCTTTACGAAGATAAGTGATTTTTGATTTGATTCTATGGGGAGGGAGGTTGATAGGGTGTGTTAGGGGTGGGTGGAGGGTGTGTTAGGGGTGGATGGAGGGGGAATAATCTTCTTGTATTTGTATCACTCTTGTTCATAGCCTCCAAGCCTTGCTTAGACTACAGCATTCAATTTGAAGTGGTGTATTTTTCTACGACATCTCAAAACACTACTTATCATGGAAAGAAAGTTTTGAAAGTGGTCTAAATCTTCTTCAATTAGTCTAGGACGGTTGTAACTCCGAGACAGAGCTTTTCAAAATGTTTGTAAACAACATGTGCAATGGGATACATTCACAGGGCCAAGTCAACGATAAAACATGATGTGCTTGTATAAATACTTGTAGGGTAAAAGAATACTAAATAAATGTTTTTCCTTCCAAAAAGAGAGATAAAACGTAAGTATATAAAGATATTTTGAAGCGTACTCAAAAAAAATCCCCTTCTGGCAGATAAATACTGGCTTTAGTTTGACATGTAAATAAAACAAACCCACATTGCAAGCATGATTTATGTAGGATGGTAGGTATGGGACTTTAGCAGCAAATGTGGATACAGTAGTCAGTAGTGCATTGTGGTCTATAGGAGGTTAGGTATGGGACTTTAGCAGTAAATGTGGATACAGTAGTGCATTGTGGTCTATAGGAGGTTAGGTATGGGACTTTAGCAGCAAATGTGGATACAGTAGTCAGTAGTGCATTGTGGTCTATAGGAGGTTAGGTATGGG
>ENA-OREC01000598-OREC01000598.1-marine-metagenome-genome-assembly--contig:-NODE-598-length-14915-cov-13.383812_pt1 | contig 14915 bp, 9 predicted proteins | sample MGYA00248626_ERZ508543 | MGnify/ENA primary metagenome ERZ508543 (study PRJEB26211, sample SAMN05518279) | marine metagenome | isolation source: Puget Sound, Washington, USA | host: Bankia setacea... | reverse complement strand
GTCACAAAAAATGTGCAGATAAACGGCGAATAGTGAATGAGACTTATCTTGTTATATGTAAACACGAACTACTATCTTTTTATGATAAACCTATCACCACTAATTCTTAGACAAGCCCTAGTCCTACTGCAAATTACATTTATAAACAAGCAGTGTTTACATTTCAGGAGTGTCCCCAACAAACTCTCCAAATATGATGCTACATGACAATGGTCAATTGAATCTTGCAGACATGGAAGGTAAGTCACAAAAAATGTGCAGATAAACGGCGAATAGTGAATGAGACTTATCTTGTTATATGTAAACACGAACTACTATCTATTTATGATATACCTATCACCCCTAATTCTTAGACAAGCCTTAGACTAACTACAAGTTACATTTGTTCAATGACTGTTTTGTTTTTTTCCAGCTTATTTAGCGTCCATTTCCCATAACAAAATAAACGCCTATTCTGACAACCAACGTTACGAAGTTACTACAAGCATGGAACAGCAGCACTCATCCGACGCTAGAGATCATCTAGGTGAACTTAGTTTAGCTATAAAACGTCAATTGTAGGCAACTAACATTATATGTGTCAGGATATGTGGTTATTTTTTCCTATAATTCGTATACTTCAAATATAGATAGTGTCATAATAAACAAAACAACAATTTTCAACAAAATGGAGCCAACTGTGGCATGTCATTCTAAACATATCTCAACAAATCTTATAGTAAAAAACACACAGAATGTTTCAATAATTATTATTTATACTTTCCAAACAGATAGACATGTGATGCACATTTTGAGGTATACCTGGTGTGCCTTAACGACATGTTGCACACACAGATCTCTGTTTTTGTGTAAACATTATTGTACATTATGTTACAGATCAGTATACGGTCGAATTATGTTGCAGTAAACATTAATACAAACATGCCATGTATTAAAAGCATTTTCACCCAGCATTTTTCACTCCAACCTGATTTGTCATCATGAACTACATGAACGTTTGCATAAAACATTAACAGACAACCGGTAACTATTTAATAAATAACAATTGTAAAACTCATTTATGATTCATCGGGATTAGAAACACCTCAAACTACCTATTTATAAACACTCACTGTGTATACATTACAGGTGTGCCACCAGTAAACTCTCCACCTATGACGATACATGACGAGGGCCGCCAACCTTATCTAACAGACATCGACCGTAAGTCACACCACATTGGCAAAGAAGAAGCAATTGAGAGAAAACAGCCAATATTAAGTGTTATACTCAATGTTTGATTTAATTGGAAACCATGGTACTCCTTTCCGTCCCATTCCTTGACACATATTGTTCTAATGAATATATACTTATTTATCAATACAATGTTAAACTGTTACTTATTCTTATTCTTGCTGTTTTCTCCGGTCCTGTTACTTGTCTATATTTATGTGTCTGTAACTATGACCAACATTAGTGAAGTATATTAAAGGAGGACGGCCGAGACTGATGTTCAAAGAAAATATACTATTTTAAATGCATACATCTTGTCTATGCATTTAATTATGACGAGCAAACTCTAACACGTATATTACTTTTGATTTGTGTACGGATAAAATATATATCGGCTCCTTTAAAATGCTGTTTTCAATTAATAGCATCAATACTTCATAATTCCCTAAGCTAAACACATCGTATTGCATAGTAAAACGATTAGATGATAAGCTATGTCCACGCCATCGATAACAGTTGATACAAATCCAATTAAGCGCTAGTTTCACAGATGTACTTCGTACGATATTTCTGTTTTAAACGGATTTTGTTTGGGGAAAATATAATTAAAACTTCTATTGAGCGAACGCAAGGTTATGTCACAGTGCACCCGATTAATGTAGTGTTGGCATAAATCTCGGGTATAGGAAACTATTCGAATAAGCATACTTGTTTCGATCAAATTCTAAAATACCGATTTGATTTTTTTTACAATGGTTATTTGTGTCAAAACAAATATTATCGATAAACCTACCAGGTACATCCAATTGTAATTGAGGTATTAGAAATCATAGCTGAAGTAACAGTTTATTCTGAAATGTGGTCGGTTAGAATGTCAAATTTCCATTACACTGGTCTGATGATTCAGTGATGCATGCTTATACACTAATAAATTGTCACGAACAATGGCAAAGCAAGTAAAAGTTTGTCTTATAGTATGTGTACTACGTCACTACTTCAGATTTGTCCAGTGCGGTACCCACGACGACAAGATTGTGTGCTACAACGCTCTCAAGCTCCATACCAAGGTGTCGACCTAGTGCCAACTCGTCACCAACAAGAATCGATTCAGGTTCAAGTATCCCTTTCATCCCATATGATTACAATCTAGAACCTACAATATTTCAACAGAAACACTTCGGCAAAGCAGCACTTTATAACCCGATACGGGACACCATTTCTCCGCCTCTTCAAGTCTCACAGCATTACGCTTTCTCGGCATCTTCTCGAGCTTTAGATGATCCTTACATACACTGGTGTGGAGAACATTTACAGCAGGACAGGTGTACACGTCAGAAGGCACCTTCACACCAGGTACCGATTTACAAGCTCGCCACTGCAGCAACAGTCACAGGGGCACAAAAAGAGAAGTAATCAAAAGCAGACGACAATGGGGAAGAGAAGAGCAACACGATCAAGACGAGGGAATTTGTTGAGTTCGTAGATGAACATGATACCACAAGTGAACAGTTACTTACCATGTTTATGCCAATGTAGACTAACGTTGCACTATATATAGGTGTAACCGATGTAACCGAAAAAAAACGTGTACATTTCTGGTTGTAAAGTTACTACATTCTTTTATATATTTTTAATGTACAATAACCATTTACCAACTGAACATGACAGTTGACATGGAGTAGCTAGAGATTGACGTTAATGTACACTATGTCATTCAAACGACACAGGCGATGCATTTCATTTTTAAATAACATAACATAACAGATAAGTGATATGATCACCAAAGAAAACACGTGCTACTAATTTTGAACTATAAAAGGTTAACTATTTACACATTAGAAATTGTAAAAGAAAACACTTTGATTGCGGTGTGTAAATTTCTTTCAGATATATTTTGGTTTAGTTTTTAAACAACCACCCGGCATTGTTCTTTCTGTTTTGTTAAGCTTGGTATACATCATCCCCCCGTACCCAGGCTATTCATATCATTATGTATGTCATGAATAGCCTGGGTACCGAGGATGGGTAAACATACAATGTAACCTTTTTTATTTTGATCAAATTTCAACCAACTATCTGTAACTATTTTGTAATGCTCATAAAACATTATCGTGTGCTGAGTGATGTAAATACAATAGTTAAACTTGTTATTTTTTAAATCATTATATTTAGTATTTTGCCCTTGTTACCTTTATTCGATATCGTAATGTTATGCTAGTGCTATTGTATATCATGCGACTAATTCGTCATATTTATTAATTACCATTGTGTATGTTGGATGAAATAGCAAATCAAGGAATAAAGTATGCGACTCTTTACAGTTCAATATAAAACATCATATAGTTGTTTATACATTATTTGTAATGGAATTGTCTTTATATATACATATATTAGATATCAGCTGTGAAATGTAAGGCTGCAATTATTTGTGGATATTTATTTAGAATCCACATTACATTACACGTGTTAAATTCATACAAGTTAATGTCGACAAAGAAATAGTGATCTCGCATACCGTCTTTGATATCTTTATGGGTTTTACCACAGCATTGCATTGTATTGCATTTTCTTTTGTTGTCTTTTCAATTGAATGTTATAACAAACAGACACATGTTTCACCAATTAAACTGATCTGTGATAGGTTAACTTTTTTCCATTTTAGAATATCTTTAACTTTTTTTCCTTTTTAAAATAAATTTACCCCCCCCCCCCCCAAAGTCCGGTTGTTAACAAAAAACAAATATAATAAATTGTATTTTAGGTAATGTTTGACAATATATGTCTAGTTCACATGATAAACGTATAAGAATTAAATAGTAGTAATAGTGCTTATCCTTTTTACGCATGTTTTAAAAATAATTTTAAAATAAGTAAATTGTAAATATTTCTCTGATCAACAAAACTTATTTGATAACAGTTTATATTAAATGATAGCTCATGTAAGATCCTATGTTTATGGGATGTATGATTCTCTGACGTGACATATATCTAAGTACATGTTATGTTTGCCTAACAATATGATTATATCTATAGTATGTCTGTGTGTATTTAACTAATTAGGGATTTACATTGATCTCGTTCATATTTTGTTTATACGGATCCATTTTTTGTTTGTATATCATGTGTTAGTTGAATCAACTTATGTTGTTTACATTAGTCTTAGTTAAAGCAATACATATATATATATATATATATACATATATTAAAGTGACGTATTTCTCATTGATATTTTGAATGACATAACAGATCAATCAACTCATGTGTTTAAAACAGTATGTGTTGTTTCCCCTATCGACACATAGCACTGACGTCTACACTTACTGAATAAAACAATATTTAATCAAGTATACTATTTTACTTAGATCTACATTGTATATCTATATTAATTACATGAACTATTGAAAACATATTGTAATAGTATGTAACCGTTTTGTTTAAATCTATTTATGTATGTAATTTGTAATTTATACCAGTACGTATTTTGGCATGTGTTTTATATTATTCTTGTATCCACTACAAACAAATAATAAACACCCTTGACTAGGACATTAAATGGATCTCGTTTGTAGTATGTATGTCAGAAGGCGTTGAATCTACGAATCCGGTTGACCCCCCCCCCCCCCCCCCATGTGTACCAATAGAGATAGAGAACCCAGCTTATAACGTTACTTACTCATCGTCATTTAGTTGGAACGTGATTCCATTGTCGAATTAAACTAAATGATATTTAATAGTCCTACACTAAGTATCACATCGTCTTCGAATGTCAAACACATGTGTAAGGTCATTTTAAAATCTGACTGTACAACAGAAAACTACAGCCCGGACATATCGCAGTCACTATCATCACAACCGCCATCTTATCTCATATCGACTCAAGTCACCTAACCTTATCAATATACAATGAATAACAGTGATTTCAATGAAAACGATGACGATCGCGGACGTCAAATTCGAATTGTCATATGTTTTCGCGACAACGAATATCCGTGTGTATTCGAATGTTAGCTATTTCGAATCACTAGAATCAACCAAGATTTTCTGCTTGCAATAACGTGTAAGATATTAAAGTTCTTATAGTACTCGTGAGACAGTAGATATTGTGTTAGGCATATTTAGATCTAGTTGGTTTATAAGTCGGTTGACTTTGTTTGGTTAACGAAAACATCAACTTGCATCAACGTGAAAAAGCATACGTTTATGCTCCATATGCATGATGTCCTTGACGTATAAAACATCATCACACCTTATTATTGGAATTTCTCTTAAAGTGAAATGTAAGAAGTTGTTTTAGAAATGCATCGAGATGTTAAACAATGCTAAATCGACCGTTTGTCCGACGCATTAAGCTGCCGTGGTACTTCATGTAGTTCTTGCGTTTGTTTTTTTCATTTGAAAGATCGAATGAGCTGATTCACACCAAGTAATGATATTGTTTCTTACTTATATGCGGTATTATAATATAATGCATACGATGTACTTCACTTTGTTAAACAACCATCTGCATGCTGTACATCGTTGATCATTCTGGTCGTGTTTTCCCGCCAAACATCGCACGTGATAAGCGTAGACGTACATGTGTTCGTATTTGTAATCATGCAATGCTAATGTTTACTTATTAGGTTTAAACCATACACCTGTACTTATTAATTATAATTGTAAAACCTGTAAAATACGAAATACTCGTAAAATTGAATATCGCAACGGGATTTATCTTATCCTTTACGACATTATTCATTTGGCAAAGGCGCATCACAGAGCCTCGTTCTTGATACACAAGCCAATCGGTGATCGCGTGTCGATGTCGCTTCCAAAAGAGTACAAACGGATTGCCGATAAACATTCAAAGAATCGAATCGACGAGTGCGTTTTTACCGTAGTGTGGAAGTTTTTACTTGTTTAAAGTCAACTCTTTGAAACACGACCATTCGGTCCATCTAGCCTCGATTTTCCGCTCGCCCGATCTGACTTGTCATCTAGATTTTTAACTCGCCCGATCGGCAAACAACTCGACCCGGGCGACGGTCAAAGACTGTACACTCATTATGTGCAGCATGTGACATTGACCGTTGGAGATCAGGGCTGTAGCTGGGTTAATGTTGATGATACGCACGAAGTTTACTCAAAATAGAAAATAGACGGGGTGTGGGTTGGGAGCCCTCTCCAGGAAATGTTTAGCACTGTTGAGACAATTTTGATATAAAGGTGGCTTAACGGTGGCTTCTGATGCTATTTGAAACGATGTTTTGGAAGTTGGCACTGCTGATTCAATTGTGAAAGCAATGACGCTTATTTGTGCATTTTAACGGTATTTGAAACGATGGCCTGGGAGTTTGGAAGTGATGAGAACATTTAAAAAACAAGACGCTTAATGATGCCTTCTGACGCAAGTTGAACGATTTTTTGGAAGTTGACACTGCTTAACGGTGTTTTCTGGTGTAATTTGAATCTATGTTTCAGAAGTTCGAACTGCTGAGAAAATTGTGGAAGCAAGGACGCGTAACGGTGTATTCAGATGCAATGTGAATCGATGTTTTTGAAAGTTTTGAAATCAAGGATGCTAAATAGTGCATTCATACGCTGTTTGAAGCTGCAGAAAGAAAAATATTAATTTCTCATGTTTATACTCAAAAATTGAAAATAAGAACGATAAATGGTACATTATGACGCTATTTGAAACGATATTTCGAGCTTTATCAAGCGATATTTTGGACTTGCAGAGGATGAACTAATCGTTGTTTTCATATGTCAAGTCTGTTGTCGTTTTTTTCTTTTAAAAATGACGCTGAATGATGCATTATGGCGTCATTTGAATCTGCAGAGAAAGTTCTGAAAACGAAATAAATTCTGTATTCTGGTGTTGTTTGAAACGAAACGTTTGAAATTGCAGATACATTTCAGAAAGCAAGAATGCTAAAAGGTACATTCTGACGCTATTCAAACCTATTCACGAGTGCAAGTACACATTAAAGATACTTTCCATTCTATAGATTGGACGAATCAATGACCATTCTCAGTAGTGAATATTAGCCGTGCTGTAACCCTACACCCCCTCATCCTTCGATTTTTAATGCAGATTTCTAGTTTTCAAATTGTTCGACTTTTGATAATGATGATACGTACGCGTATGCCCAGATACGGGCCTGGAGGTAAGGACACGGGTCTTGCACGCGATACGTCGTCTTAATATGGCAAACATATATCATATATGTAAAAGAATAAGTCCATACAAGACAAAGCTACAGCCTGGATATATTACGTACCTAATATATATGTCCTTGTATATATATTTGCAGCATTCCTTGATATCATAGGTAGGAACACAGCTTGTGCGCGAGACGTCGTCTTGGAATGGTAGAGCTATGTTGAAAACATGACGATAAAACTTGCTGTCCATGCAGAAATATCACAACAAGTGAGAGCAATCTAAAGTAGGTGTGTTCACTGAGACAAGCAAAGGAGAACTAAGTAGCACCGGTGCTAGGAAGTGACGTTTACAAAATGACGTCATCTTTATAAGCACTTGTACTCAAGAAACTTCGTGAATGTTTTAAAAATTTAATAAGAACACATATTACAATGACCGATTTGAGTTTGAAAAGACAAACAAGTAATAACATTAATAAAAGTGATAATTATGGTCTAAATAATTAATTTGGATGAAAAATGGTTTTAAGTGAATGGTAGAAATAGATCTCTTAAATGTTGAACAGAAACAAGTACTGGGTAATTAAGAGTAAATAATAAATAACAAAAAAACACGATATATTAATAAACAAAAAGATTAATAAGTCGAAAGGTTAATACATGTAATTAAATGAAATTAATATCAATAAACCAATAACAAAAATATAAATAAACGAACGATCGAACGAACGAGTGCTGTGTTTTTTTAGACAAACAGTTCACATTTACCACGTGTTAAAGTATGAGGCTGTGTACAAGATTATACACACTACGGGTACATACCGCTAAGAAGACGTATTGCCACTTACCCACCGATCATATAAACAGGGGAGGTAACATCGACAGTCTTGGTCTCTAAGCTAGATACAGAGTTAATATTCGTACAGAAATAGAATCTACATGTTTATGAAAGCTAACACATAACTTCACATTGGTAGGTTATAACATAAAAATGTCAATTTAAAGTATAAACATAATTGATACCATTGGACACGTCATCTCAATCAATATGGGATTATTTTCATTTTTTCAGAAATATATACAATGTATGCGATAGTTTATTCCGAAGGTTTAGTCAATACGCCTTATGCTAATACATACATACTAATGCATGTACAGATACGATATTTAATGAATACACAATTGATGGTACTACAACTCAGACCTGTGTATAATGGACACATTTCACATATAGATAATAGTACAAAGAACGGAAAGCTACACACGAGTATATAGGTTGGGCGCAGAAACATGGGATCCAAAACTTCTATACATAAAATATACACAGAATATTATTTTCAGTTTTAGTCCTTACCAAGTAAGTATGCATTTTCTATTTGGACATTACATGTGCCAATATACTGTGTATCTACCAGTTACTTTTCTAAACACCAAGTAGTTTGAATAATGGATTTAATTCGAATGTCATACTCATCATTAAACTTGATGTACATAGTAACACAACTCACATGGTCTTTTATTGTATTGTATGTGGTATATGCAGCTATGTATGTGTAATTGCTTTTAGTTCATGTCTAGGTGCTGCTGTTCCTAAACGACGTATTAAAGCAAACCTGACCACGCGTACTTCTGCACTTTCCTTACATGGTTCTAGTCTAAACATACATAATAATGGATATGATCTAGCGCTGAAAGCGTTTCCGGTCCAATATTCTAATATTTTCAAATAATTATCTCTGAGACGTTGTTTTAAACTTGTTTCCACATAATGTTTCCACTCTTTGATTTATTATATTGCATTACATACATTGTAAATTCCCAAATTCCCAAATTCTCTAAACACACTTTTAACATAGCATGTCCAATTCTCTTTAATTGGGTGCCTTTTAGATCTAGCATCATGAAATTATAGATTTGTGTTTTACGTTTGTACTTTGAAATGGTACACTTAAAATTATACTCATACTTACTTATCTAGATCCCAAAGACCGTCACCAATTTCAAAACTTTCTGACAGATTATATATAAACACTTGTATAAAGCAGGCGTATATAGTTGTATTAAATGTTTTGTATGATACTGTATATATGTACAAGTCTTTACAAATACAAGTTCTGTTCTGTTATGTTCATAAACTTGTTGACTTAGTTATAGTTGCTCTAAAATATGCTTGCATCTAATTGTATTACGTTTCGGCACATGTAGCCGTTTATTTAACATAATTATACAAGCATCACGTGCATAATACCGAACTTGTCATACACACGCTTAGGCCGTTTAATTCCGCTTTCAAAGTGTATGTATATCTCGCAATTTGCATTCAAAACTGTTTTCCAATACCTATTTTAGCGTATATCTTGTCAGCACTTTATACTTGCAAGGAAGCTAAGTTCAATGTGTTTACCAAGTGTCACTCCAACGAATTGATCTTTACCCAACCAATCGGAGACGATATATTACTAACGGAGGTGGGCTTATCGACAAGTAAACCCGTTTAAAGTCATATTCACACACACACTAATATCAGTAATCAAACATACCACAGACAAGCCACGTTGATCATTAGGAATTGTTTTATCGCCTTAATTTAAACACTACGATCGAATTTCTTGCACCTAGTGAGCTGAGTATCGCATGAACTGAAAGACTTGTGAGATTAAAGTGTTTTCAGTTTCTACCGAGTGACATCTAGATGAAAACGTGAAAGGTTGGATAATACAGAAAATAAACAGTACGTAAAGCTCGTGCGACAGTAGCAGCTGGACGTTCTCGCTGGTGACATTATTTTTCTCGAGTTACAACCGAAACACATTGTTGGAGGTGAAGACTTGGTGTCAACGAGGTAGAAAAGCGGGAAACTATTTTACGTAACTTTTGAGTTTAAGTCGGAGTTGTCAGAAAGCAATATGAGGTCCGGAAGCGTTGTTCGAAGTTTAAGTGATAGTGACGAAAGTGGCTGCGAGAGTGACTGTAGCCTCAGAAGCAGTATGAAACGAGTTCACTTTTGTGGAGGCTACAAGGGCGAGGAGATTACATGTAAAACATCAAACCACTGCTCAGACAAGCAACGGTGTAATAAAAACAATTGTAAATCTAACGGAAGATCTAGCTCGATGAAAATTGACCGGGGAGATATGCCAGATGGGTCCGATCTTTTCCGTCAAGTTCTAAAAGAGATTCAAACACAAGACAGTAGTGATGATGAAGTGTTTACACCAAGATCAGACTGTGACAGTCCTTCTAAACCTCTTAAATCCATCTTAAAGAAACGGAAATGAGAGGTGAATATGTGACATAATAATATGCAATACAAATATCACCGAACGCCTCGGAAATGATAAGATACAAACTCGCGGAGGTCTCGAAAGGAACTGCACGTATAAACCTGTGTAGGTTGTAGTTTAGAAAGGGTTGTTTTACCTTCGTGGCATGGTAGTTGGGCATCATGGCCTTTGCGATGGTCTTGAATGACAATTGACGAGTATGTCTTAGGTACAGGTTCAGAACGAACTGTAGACTCTTCAGATCGAAAGGAAGAGATGTTTCGACTAGACTGGAAGAACCCCCAGAGGTGAAGAATCTGAGTTAGTCCAACTAAGATGCGCACATGGGAACTAGATGAAACTGGATTAACGTTCTCGTGAATTCCTTCTAGGCGGTTACACCATCAGCATACTGGACAAGGAGTACCCTCATATATATATACAGACAAATACTATTGACCTACACACTTATTTGCATTCATGAGCGTTGTATTTCGATATTCGTCTCAACAATAGTTTGGAGTATGAATACATTTAAACTACTTAGCTAGGTCTTTGAAGGTATCCTGGGAAACTTGACTGTGTATCCAAATATGTCAAGCAATTAGTCAGTGGCTTTTTTAAATCATATCATCTTATAACCGTTTCACTAAATCTTATGTTAGACGCGTTAATCCTTTCTTCAGCATGGGCTTTCTTCTTGACCGCGTTTGACTTTAAGGATTATGGTTAAACTGTACTTATTACTTGTGTAAGGTTTGATTAAGTGACCTTTAACACCTACGTAAACGTTGTTAATGTTTGATTGAATTGTTTGTTTATATTTGTATCAACACGTGTTGCCATTTATTTTAGTTACTGTATCTAGTTGACGTTATATAAGAATATGTTTACGGAAACGTCCATCCGTTTTATATTAGATTAATTACCTTACATATAACATATAAGTCTCCAGATTTGAAACCGATTACGTTAGAGAGGTTCGTATTCGACATGGTTTTCTTTCATGTTGGGTTATACTGGTTATGTACTCATTCTTTGTTAATACTGTCTACGCACAGTTTAATTACAAATATTGAAATGACCGATGATGTTGACACGGTATCATTCTGAGAGTCTCTACAATTGATGACGTTAAATTCATACTATATCACGTTGGGTTTAGGGTTAGGGTTAGGGTAAGGGTTAGAGGCTGCGTCTCTGAGATGGATGTCTTTAAATACATGCGCTATCTCATTGGCTTTCTTTTAACACGAATTACTAATGTTGACGAAGTTTTCATAGCGATAAAGCTTTGATAATTGGAAAACGATAGACACACAGTGATCAACAGTTTTCATATGCCATTTACACACCATCTTATCTGCATTTAGGTAGACACTAGACCGTCGACATATTTTTGTGGAGACACGTTGGTAAATTAAGCAGTTTGTAGTGTAAAGCTGTGATAGTAGTGTACTTTAAATGTCTACAAAATGTATTTAGAGTCCGCAATTGTTAGGCATAAGTCTCGTAATGTACTATAAACAGTACACACATATACTATAATGTTTGTTCTGTATAATCTATAATCGACGCAGTATGTATTTACATGTAGAATGTGCAATATGAATACAACAAGCAATGTAGAAATTTAGTTTTTACTATTTTTCTACTCAAATACAATAAAATTATGAAACTTACGTTAGACTTGCTGTTTTTTTCTATATGCAAATTGTATTTTTTAAATGTTATATGTACCTAAATGTAAGCGGTACCTAATTAGTCAGGTAATGGAAATAGACGAATATGAGACTACCAGGATTTGAAGAAAAGACATCACAAACGTAAAGTTTTATGTGGTCTTATTTTCCCAGGTTAGAATATAGACGAGACATGCCGTATGTCAATGAGAAACAACACGATCATGATAAAGCACAATTGTTGATGTTTAAATATACATATATAGTCATATAGAGAAACTACACAGTGTTATTCTGCTTACAACGCAAGTTTCCAATTAACTATCAAATCAGCATTTGTGGTCACATTACCTTAAGTTCGTCTCCTGATTTAGGATATATATTGAGCCTTTAGGTGGAGACTAATTATGTCTTTCTCTCTACTACATAATACGGACGTGTTCTTAAATGATTGACCATACACTTGGACTGACGATTGGAACTCGTTACTGCATAACTATTGGACTGCTTCACATATATTCAAAGCATTCCACCCGGAACATCCAAGTCTACTGACGATATATAAGTAAAGACACCATATACCCGTTTGTTAAATTAGCTCAATGATGAAATAAAAAAAGTTTCAAAATGTATTGGTATAATCAGCAGAAAACATGCTGTTTGCCATTAACAAACACATTGTATATTCAGTTATGGCGTATGTACATAAGGCGAAGAAAAGAAATGTAATAAAGAGAGAAAGAAAAAACAAAACAGAAAACAACAACAACAACACACACACACACGAGCTGTTAAAACACCAATTGATACCAATGAAAAATGAAACATGAGAGAAAATAAATATAATGACAAAGCATCATGAAACAGATTTATTTGTAGGGTGCATAACTTCTTTTATGTTCTTAGGACATTATTGGTTGGTTAAAGCCCGAAAGTGGAATTGAAATTCGCCTGTTCATATACAAACCCACCATCAGGAAACACTAATTGAATATATGTATATCACCGTCACGCTTACACAAACCAGAAACTTGAATTCTGTTTCTAAATAACGTAAACTATGAAAACATATATGGGTTGTTTAAATCATATAATAGTGTGTTTGCCAGTTTATTCACGTTATTAAGATGCCGAAGGTCTTACTAGTGAAGAAACTGTACAAATATACTCTTAGCATATTCGTGTCTAATCTATTTTTGGACAGACAACGCAATATTTTCTTAGTCTCTAACCTATGTTTTCGCCCAATCAGTATATTTTGAAAAATTGAATTTCTGTTTCACAAATACAACTAGTTTTTTTAATCTTGCCCTTATGCTAGTCGAGATGGTTGTTATTAATTGGGAGGTTGAATGAACTATTTTCATGACATTTGTGATATTATGTTTGTTATGTGGACATATTCAAGTTTAATCATATGTAGTTATGATTATATTTATTTATACTTATTTATTTGTATATTTATTTATTTATGATGGCACTTTCAAATTTAAAGTCAAAATTACGACCACTTCAACAATGCTCCTGAACGTAGTTACGCGTTTTTGTGTTATTCACGCAAGAGAATGCTTAACATTGAGACAGCATCTGAATAGCCCATTGAACAATGATGGGTTCCCTGGAGATATTCCCAGTATTTTGTTAATTGTTTGTTTTGTTTGTTTTATTTCATAACGTTTTTTATTTTATGTTGTTACATACAATCTTCAAATATGGAGGCAATGAATATATTGTATTGCATTGCATTGTATTGTATTGTATTGCATTGCATTGCATTGTATTGTATTGTATTGTGTCAGTGCACCTTTCGAGACATCTGGTTGCTTCACTTATATTTAAACCAATTACGTTAATGTCACTGACTTTTTTTATAGAATCAAATTAAATATCTATCTCAATTATTGCCAATAGTCTTAAAATCTGTTTGAAGAATTATAGTTTGAAGAGTTGTAAATTAAGATCGTCATCTCGTATACGTAGTGGTTAATGCACGCTTTGCAATAACTCTCCTTTTCAAGTAACTAGATTTACAAATTATACAATTTATTGGAGGTAATGCTTCAATAGTATTTGTTGTACATTTGTAAGAGCTTTTTAAAACCAAAGAGGATGGGGATGATTAAAAGTCAACATCAATTATCCAGCAGTAAATTAATATGTCAGAGCATCTTCGAGTCGCGGGAGGTAATGATTGCAGACAATAAGGACATTCCTAAACCTATAATATACTGCTCTAAAAGTTATAAACGGTTTATTCAGGCGCCATGCTGCTATAACGAGGTAAAACGTTGACTGCACTGAAAGTTGCCGCTTAACTGCAAGGTAATTGAAGGGCTATTATCTACAAATTAAATCATGCACATCTAATAATAATGATAACACTGTATCTACCGATTGATGCATCCATATTTAATCACATCATTGTATTTTACCGATAGGACTATATCTACCGATTGATGCATCCATATTTAATCGTAGCATATCATTTTACCTGTAGGACTATATCTACCGATTGATGCATCCATATTTAATCATAGCGTATCATTTTACCTGTAGGACTATATCTACCGATTGATGCATCCATATTTAATCGTAGCATATCATTTTACCC
>ENA-OREC01000597-OREC01000597.1-marine-metagenome-genome-assembly--contig:-NODE-597-length-14916-cov-12.376912_pt1 | contig 14916 bp, 5 predicted proteins | sample MGYA00248626_ERZ508543 | MGnify/ENA primary metagenome ERZ508543 (study PRJEB26211, sample SAMN05518279) | marine metagenome | isolation source: Puget Sound, Washington, USA | host: Bankia setacea... | reverse complement strand
TGTAACAGACACCAACCAGAGCGAATCGCACAGTGGCCATCAGCAACTCCGCTTCACCAGAAATTATATGGGGACTTGGAGGACCTGAAGAAGACCACCAACTTCATCACTGCTGCTGGACTGGTCGTGTGGGCGAACGAGAAGAAGAAGGAGACTGCTTACTATCTGCGTGAGCTAATTTGTTGAAGATTTTTTCTGTTTCAAAATTCTGGTTGCTTTTATTGATTGAAATCGACTATTTCATTAACACGACCAACACAATAATTATTGGTGCCATTTACTTAAAACACATGCGTATACCCGGTAATCATCAACGTCAATTTACGATGTGGGTTGGGGTAGCGCTAATGTTTCTTAAGGAAACAACGTCGTTTGTTTTCGTTCGAAATACAACGCAAAATTGAGTTTTCACAATGATGAACCATTGGCACGGCATCAAGTACTAAGTACTGACAAAAACTCGTGCCACTATAGGTAACTAGAGCTAAGAATCATATCATAATATCTAGTACCTGGCTTGTGCCATCTTTGATCAATATCAAAACAATGTACATATCAGTTTTCTGTTGGTATCACAGTTCTTAGCAAGTTCCTATCACAAGTGTTCTGATTATAAGGCATATGTCTATAGTTATACGTTTAGGAAATAAGTTTGACTTATTGTGTGGCTTACTTCTCTGATAATCTCCGTCAGATACTTTTGACATTCTTTAAAACATTCTGTATGACGTGTTTAGCTACTTATGACATATGATACAGTTGACACAAGGTGGGGGACTTTAATAAGATTAAACCCTTAGAACCATTTTATTAACAACGTCTTCAGTCCCACCGTAATACTAGTTACGCTGGAAATGGTAGTAACGTAAGTTTCATTGTTTTATAACCTTGTGAGAATTGACATATTTGGCTGAACAAAAATATGTTTGTGTAATATTTACGAACAAATCATCATGCTACTTAATTATAACATGAAATCATTGATCAGTAAACCATGAATTCACAAAACAGTAACCTTACACATGCTTCTAGTATTCGTGTAACGTATGTATCATCAGAGTAGTTGACAACCTTTGAGACAGATTTTAAGTCAGTAAACACAATCATTTAACCTTAAGGCTTTATAAGAACGATCTTAAACTATTAAACTATCTATCTGACCTAAGTAATGTAAGTATTCTCAATTGAACACCAAACTTAACACTCCCAGTTGGGTTTATGACAGGAAACGTAAGTATTATGTAACTTATTTAAAAGGCTATAATTAGTAATGGTACTGACTTAGGTGAAAAAGCCATATGTTTACAAAGTGCCAACAGGTAGACCGTCCTTAAACAACTACATGTCTTGTTAAAGTTTTACATTTTGTCTTTTAAATGCTGCTGTGACAGTATGTGTTCCCTATTACTGAGAATGGGCATGCTGTATATATCTTTATGATACGTAATGATCAGAACTATGAGTAAAATAGGTTATATGAGTCTGCCTATGGAGAAATGACCAATATCATCAGTCAAATCCCAACAACATAGTATACAACCTATTATAAACAGACATCATTCTTAAGTAAACAACATTACCAAAGGACACAAAACAGAGAAGAAAGAGGAAGAATATGTTCTGATTGCCCACAAAGCGGCGTCTGTGTATAACCAAAAGGCAGAATGCATAATAACAAAGACGGGGTTGTACCAGTACAATGTGAAATGAAGACACACGTACATTTCGTCACGCTTTCCAAAAACACAACAATGCATAAACAAAAATGTATGTGGAAACACATTTTGTACTCGATGACCTCGCTGTACACCAGAATATGAGAATTTGTTGAGACAGAAAGTGCAATACAAACAAAGAGTAAGTTGGGTTTTTAATGCAATATAAAATACCGCCATAACTCGGCTCATTAACAGCTGCTTAACGTTCTGATACGTAGGAATCATCCACGAAGGCCGTTTGCCCGAGTTGTGTGTAACAACACATCAGAACTATGAAGCGTTGTTAATGAGCCGATATATAACGGTACGTCATGTTCTATTTCGAGTATACTATGATTAACAACGAATCAGATAGGCGAAAGCGGTTGTGTTTTCTTTGCGCATACAGCTTTCCGGTTTACTTTCGCCGTTACATTAAGCTAGTTCACCCAATACATCAAGCATGTTTACAACAAAAAAACATAAACCTACTAGAAAAAACTACTCATTATTTATCTGCTACAAAACAAACATGCTTGATAACATATTTATTGGATAACAATATATTGTTTGAGAATTAAGTCCTTGACTCTCACAATTGTGTTGCTGTTATGGCGAGTGTCGAAGCCGGAAATTGCAAACCACAAAACAACACAAATTACTGCAGATCAGCATGGTATCATATTGCAGATATCGCCAATATCAATATTCCAGAACTGATTTGCAATTAGGCCACTTCTTTTATATATATATATATATATTATATTATTGTTGTGGTTGTGTTTTAATTCAAAATAATCATTTACAGTCACAATTCGACATCATTGCCAAAATGACTGTTTCAATATTAAGACAGAGTTGTTATCCTTTTATTCTGAAATATGGATTCGTTTTATTGTTAAATTAAATGAATAATTATTTAATGTTGATATTATCAGAAATAGAATCACATTTTTGTTTCATTGGTTTATACAGCAAAATCTGGGCATATAAAACCCATTAACCGTTCATCAATATTATTTTGTGCCAAATAAAAGTCTTCATTAAATAAAGTCAAACAAACATGGAGTTTATAGTTAACATATTACCAACATTAGACGTTACGATTAATTAACAGTATCACTACTAAACATATACGTGATCAGCCGTGTCTCCATCCAGTGGATAGTGTTGAACAGTCACTATCTCGTTTATTTTGGCTGCAAGGTCCGTCCGCTGCATATAGTATAGCTAATGTGCAAGGTTGCATACTGTAGACTTCTCTTTAAGTTTATGGCAGTATGTTGGAGAGGACAGAAACAGAAACCTTTTAACCAGCCATGACCTCGGTTTCGTTCCATGTCTCAAACATCACTGTCGTGTCTGTGATCAGGACCCATATACATATATTTAGTGCGAGCATTTAATTAATGTTTCAGTAATCGACTCCAGCTCTATTGCCCCATTCCTCTTTACTAGACATTCGATATTGTGCATACCGGAAGTGACTGTCTGATGTACAAAGACCAACGCTGTCTTCTTACGAGACACACATTCTTATTGTCGTCTTATATGTCGTGTGTTAGCGGTTTGTGATTTGCACTTGTTGACTCTAACGAAAGAGAATGTTTGGACCTTTGTAGTATAACATTTATCTTAACTTATGATGTTTAAATGTCAGCGTGGGACAGTTTTACACAGTATCATGTCAAAGGTAGAAATAATTCGTGTGTAAGCCTTATAGCAAAGTCTCTCAAACAGTTTCTTTGTCAACAAAGTGCTATTTTAGTTGACTCATTAACATTTAACATCCACTGTTACATGTATTGGTCTGTCAACTGATGGCGTGAGACATTCCACCCGTTGTGGACAACGCTTGAATACGCAGCACTGTCTGACGTGAGATATTCCACCCGTTGTGGAATGTGCACGCTTGAATACGCATCACTGTCATTTCAACCAATAACCTAGGTTCAGCTGGTTTATTGTATCACTGTATGAGTCTGCTTCCTAGAGTGTGCATAGTTGCAAATTCAAGGAGTCAGTATTTTGTGTTTTAGTCAGGGGTGTAAGGGCAATAAAGGGACGGTTTGGTTCAGATTCTTCCAAAAGCACCAAATTATGCCCAGAGGTCGACAATACCATAGGGTTTACATTTTTGCCGGGCGCCAAGACGGGCGCTCAAAATCCAAAATGGCAGCCATCCAGTTGGCTGTAATTCACAGGTATAAAACGTTAAGGGCCAGACTCATGAATGATACACCATTGGGGTTTTCATGGTCGTTGAATTCAATTAAGATGTTGTTTTAATGATCTAAGCTCAATTAGCCCAATGGGGCCGCCATCTTGGCAAATTTCAACATGGCCGCCATCCAGTTGGATGTAAATCACAGGTATAAAACCTAGACTCATAAATGATATATACCATTTTAGGGGTTTTCATGGTCGAGGAATTCAATTAAGATGTTGTTTTAATGCTCTGAGGTCAAGAAAGTCCTTCATTGACACGATAAATGTATTTTGGGGGTAAACCCAATAATTAGCCGTATGTCGCACGCGTTTAACAATCGTAAATATATGTATAAACATTTTACATGCTAACCAGTTATTCATTTTCGTCTAAGCAAATGACGTCATTGCGCTGTCCAGCCTACTTAATTAGCATATATTTGAAAGTCATACGTATGATTATAAGCTAAGAATAATCATATTTAAATGTTTTTGTTTGAAGACAAGGTAAGCTGTTTAGTTTACTTGGGTCATTTCTGTCATCGTCGCATAGAAGACGCTTTGTTTCTAAATCGTAAGAGTTAAGGAATCAATAGTAGTATAGCGCGTCTAACTCGTGATCGGTGGATACCTGTCAGTCGTGGTGCAGTGGGTAGCGCGTCTAACTCGTGATCGATGGATACCTGTCAGTCGTGGTGCAGTGGGTAGCGCGTCTGACTCGTGATCGATGGATACCTGTCAGTCGTGGTGCAGTGGGTAGCTCGTCTAACTCGTGATCGATGGATACCTGTTAATCGTGGTGCAGTGGGTAGCGCGTCTAACTTGTGATCGGTGGATACCTGTCAATCGTGGTGCAGTAGGTTGCGCGTCTAACTCGTGATCGGTGGATACCTGTCAGTCGTGGTGCAGTGGGTAGCGCGTCTAACTCGTGATCGGTGGATACCTGTCAGTCGTGGTGCAGTGGGTAGCTCGTCTAACTCGTGATCGATGGATACCTGTCAGTCGTGGTGCAGTGGGTAGCTCGTCTAACTCGTGATCGATGGATACCTGTCAATTGTGGTGCAGTGGGTAGCGCGTCTAACTCGTGATCGGTGGATACCTGTCAATCGTGGTGCAGTGGGTAGCGCGTCTAACTCGTGATCGATGGATACCTGTCAATCGTGGCGCAGTGGGTAGCGCGTCTAACTCGTGATCGGTGGATACCTGTCAGTCGCGAGTTCGAGCCCCATCAAAGTCACCCGTTGTTTCCTTGAGCAAAAAACTTTACTCTCATTTCTTAGTACTGGTTGGTTCCAGGAACGGATTCGAACGTGATTTACATAAGCAAATAATTGCTTGTTTCACAATCGAACTAAAATAAATTAGTATGAACTAACCCTCACAATATATATATAACTGATAAATGTAAATTAAATTTGTATTTGATCATCTATTCTAAGACCGGAAATATTATAACACAACATTTCCATGTATCTAGTATATAGTTGTAAGCTCAGACGAACGTTTATGACTAAATACAATACACTATATATATACATTCGTCAACCATAGAACTAATTTAAGTGTATTATTTTAGGAAAGGTTAGAGTTAATAGATCTGTAAAACACAAACATCGATATGGATCCCTTTGGAATATTGAAACATCGCCATACACTTTATGTACTGGTCTGTAATTTCTTGTCATTAAACCGGAAACCGTCTAATCTGTTGTTGAAAGACATTCAAGTATACATTGCCTCCTCGATATCCTAATGGTAGAGTGCTGGCTTTGAGTGCGGGAGGTTCCGGGTTAAATCCCCAGTCAATGACCGCGTAATACCAAAGACGTAACAAAAATTGCACTCAACCTTAAACAGTGAAATACTGGCTCTTTCTGAAGAATAAAGATAGGACCAAAAATGTAGTGGATAAAATCTGGGATAGAAATCCTTCGAAGTCGGAGGTCATTGGTCGTTGTGGCGGGGATGAAAAAACCAAATGGCCACGCAGAACCGACAAAAAGTTGAACGCTAAAAAAAATCAAGTATACACAATGCGAATGAAGTGTTCAGTTGTTACAACAATTACTATTTCTATATAAGTATAACATTGCGACAAAACATCGCGTTGATGCTAACATCAGCATAAATATAAGTAACGTTAGAGAAAAAGAAAATATGAATGCTAATCATAAAATCGCCTGCTTTACTGTAAACAACCATTGTCAGTTATATTTAAAATGTGACGTATTAATTCAAAACTATAGCGACTGGTAATGTTTGTCACAAGTTAGGTATTGTACGCACATAAATTGAGTAATAACATCGGAATAATCGTCCAAATTGATGGAACTTTTCAACATGTATGTACGACATCAAATGTCAAGTAGCTAATTGTGTATGCATAGCTTTCCACCTGATGTTACCGTTAGATGCAAGATGTTCCGTTCACTTAGACGGATATGTAATATGATTCGATACGGACTCTGAGTCAATCGACAGCATCCGTAAATTACTCACTGGTAACTATAAACAGCTCGCAACAACCTGACATACACTAGTAAGGATCCGTGAAAGGAGAACCTTCTGTTTTGACATGCCAACAATCGTCTTTTGATTGTCCACGGCTTGTGTAGCAACTTTTGCGACTATCAAATAACGTTAGTGAATACCGTCGCAAGACAATGACGTCGCGCCGTGTACATGCATAAACAAGCTCTTAAAGACGATTTCTATAGTGTTTTTTTCCGATAGATTTAACCTCTATTATTATAGTCAACATGGTGTGAGGTATTCATAGATTATTTTATTTGGCGAGACCTGTCGATAACAGTTTGACACGTGACTTGTGTCTAAGATTTAGCCCTTTATAGACTTTTTTGGGGAGCACCCACGAGTTTTGGTTGCAGACAAGTTTTTTTGTTCTACATTGGCGGACATTTAAAGATGTGTGCAGCATGTGCTTTGTAATACAGATGCTCAATTTGTAAAGCTCTCCTACGTTCTCTACAAATCTGCATCAGTCTAAATAGAAACTGCTACTGACCATAAAGGTTTCAACTGCGTGTTCTTTTAGCACGAGGATAAGTTATATCCAGCAATCTAAAAGAGAACACAATTGGCGCCTTTTAATCTAAGTGGTCACTGTCATTCAATGATATGACCAAAGCATTAGAAAACCTTTATGTTATTACTTGCACTCCAGATACCCAAGGTATGGAATATTTCAGGATATTACATGACATAGTGAGCAATAAATATATGTAGGGTTCAAACTGATGCTTCTTTTCGGACATCAGATAATAAGGTGATAGACAGCAAACCATTTTGAACCGTGTGTGTGGCATTTTAATTTAGTAATAGCGATTATCACTTCAAGAATAGGCAGTTCAAGGAAAAGAGTTTCTTCAATAGATTGGAACCTAATTGTTTAATGTAATGTTCTATTTTCGTTTAATGGGGGCGATGGGAGAAATATGAAGATGGTGTTTACCGACGATAAAGCAAGTAACAAATCAAGAAATGCGTAGAATATAGAAACATGTAATGAGTCAAACCGCGTGAAACAAATTGGTCTTGACATATCTGAGGCTTTAATGGGTGACCTGGATGACAGAAAGTAACAGTGATCTTGTAACCTCCTTATAGTTAACTTACAGAATCAGTTTAAACGCAATCTTGATCAGACGAGTTAAGTTTCACAGTATATTAGATGGGTTAGAAAGGTTAATGTTCGTACTTATTTTTTTCAGGAATGTTTAATACCAGCAGGCGTCTTTAACAAAATGACAATAAAACACTAAATATAGTTGGTATGTATCCAGTTAAGGTTTACGGGGGTGTCCGATGGATTAAAATTGGTTCAAAACGGTCATGAATAGGCTTAAAACGCCCAATGTGAACATGTGTACTGGTTGTTATAGACTACCACGTTAGTTACAAACCGGAACCACAGTGTGCTCTCAGTTTAATATAGCTTTCATGCTGGTCATGTCGACCAGGTATTGATTTCATCAGATCGTGAGAGAGAATATGGGCCTAAACACTAGTCTCTAACTTTCTTTTGTATGTTCAGAGACGAGCTTTTTATGTCCGGGTATTTACTGCGCCTGTCAATATACTCTTATTGGTGTATATATGATGCTCGATTTGTGTGTACCTTATTGGGGACTGTGTTAGTGGTCAATGGTTTGTTTTTTACTTTCACGCAATTGTGTGTACTATATCTAGTGTTCAAATATAAATACAACGTAGCTGTACCTGCTCCACTTGTTATTATCAAACCTTTTATATGCAGTGTCAATGATCATAACATGTAGGTGTAACCACAAGTATAAGTAAACTAGAAGACAAGTTAACTAACACCAAGTCATGTTTTGTCACATTCACAACTCTGAGAAACAAGTATCAGGTATTGTATACGAACATTGACCAGAAACTCGTGAATGTTGAATTGTGAAATAGCTGGATTAAAATCTAAGATTGACGTGTTATTACAACAGAGTATAGAACACGGGTCCATTGTATACACATGTAGCACCTATTTTGAAATGCATTGGTCCGTGTGATTTATTCCGTAGTTTCAGGTCAATATTCTTATATTTTAAATATATGGTTTTGACGATATTTAATTGTGAAATCACGCTCGAATCCGTTCATTGGACCAACCAGTACTAAGCAATAAGAGAAATGTGTCTTGCTCAAGGAAACAACGGGGGCCTTTGATGGGGCTCTAACCCACGACCTCTTCATTACGAGTCAGAAGTGCAACCCACTGCGCCACGCCGCCCCTTATGATCACCTATTAACTCAGACGAAAGTAGTATGTAGGTTTCCTTGAACTAGCAGTACATCTCTACATTTAATATTGTAATAATATCAAATAGAAACAGAAGTTAAGATCGTGTCCGACATATAGACGTTAATTCTTGTTCGACATATAGACGTTAATGCAATAAAACTATTTAATACATTTCTGAACGTATAATTTGATGATTTAAAGGCAAAGCTGACAATGTGATCGCCTGTAAGACAAGGCCAAAGGTTCGTGCCAATGCTTATCTAAAAAGAAAAATCACGAGTTTACAATTAAGAATAGTTGATGAAAAGGATTTCTGTGTGATTGTGTCGATGACAAGCCATACAGGCGGATTTATCTTACAACAATCAATCTCAACTATAGGGTAGTCACACACAGTTGCTTACTTGTTTAGCGTTAGTACAGGGGTTGTTGGCTCGATCTCTTTAACAATACCACTTGCTCAATGGCATCATTTTACATATATAATTGTTGTTCAGAATGACTTATAGGTGTATAGACAGTCTGCTGATATACATGTTACGTTGGGGATCATATTTATAGACATTCACGTTCTCTGCAGAAACCATGGTAAATAACTATTGTCTGTGTCTGTGAACAACATTTCAAGCTCACCCAGATGTCAAACCCATTGTCTCGGCAAACACAAATTTATTTTAGAGAATGTTAACAGTCTAATCCCAAGTGATAACAAGTTTTAAGGATACTATTGACGTCAATATTTGGATTGACCTACTCATCAAAATTCTCCATTCTACTAGGGCGTGTCTATATATACGCATGACCATAAAGGTTGTCCCTGGCCAAAGGTATACGGCTTCATGGCACATCAATTGTTCACATCTGTATTTAAAACTAGGTTGTCGCCTATATTTACTTTTATAGTCTGTACATTCAACCAATGTTTACACTGTACACTGTACTAGGAATTTGTGAATAAAGCATATTGAATTGAACAGCAGTGAAATTCGTTCTTTGATACGTTTAAAAGCAAAACCATATTTACATAGATTGCGAAAAAATACCATACTTTTAATGATACAAAAAAGTCATGCTCTTTGCCTTTTGTGAAATTTCTTATAGTTTAATGGACTGACTCGTGGTTCGACCGTCTTTCTGATAGACCGTGTTTGTTATTATCTTTGAAATATATACAATAATAAATTCATAGCTATGTTGGAATTAGGCAACATTGTGAATATACTCGTAATTACCATTGTATGGATATATCTAGTGAACAGTATATAGTGGACAGAGTAGTGTACAAGCGCAGCACATTATATAGAAGTTTTCTTTAAAATGCACAAATGTTTCTTGCTGATACATATTTATTGTTGCTCGACAGTTTATCATTGTGTACATCAATCTGTGGTCATGGTTTCTGTATTTGCAAATGAGAACAATATATATATAATTTGGCAAGTCATGTAATGCCGACGGATGATACATATATGCAAGTGCATGCGGTTGACGAGGCAGGCTCTAGAAGTATGTTGCTCAAATTATCACTGTGATCTTGTTCTTCCTCTTGCAAACAGTCTAGTCATGCATGGAACTCACTTGCAATGCGACCGTTTTGAAACCATTATCGTCAGGAAGGCACCTGATAGACACAAACAACCTCATACAAACGCAAATGTTACACAACTGTATGGTGCAGTGTGTAGCGCGTCCGACTCATGATTGGTGGATACCTGTCAGTCGTGAGTTCAAGCCCCATCAAAGGCTCGCGTTATTGCCTTGAGCAAGAAACTTTACTCTCATTGCTTAGTACTGGTTGGTTCCAGGAACGGATTTGAGCGTGATTTACACAAGCAAAAAATTGCTTCTGTTTCAAAATAGAACTAAGATAAATTAGTATAAATAAACACAAATGTGTATTGTTTATACTGTTTTAATTGCTGTTGCTTTTCAAATATTTAAAATTACTGGATACAACAATGTATAGTAATTAGAAATATGAAAGTCTGTCAGAGAATGGGGTTTCCCATAACAGCAGCCAAGATCAAACTACACAGTAAACCTTAGTAACCTCATAGACAACACATATAGTAAGCAACCAGATTCAGTACCTGCATTTATGTCATAACAAGAAACAAACAAAATAATTTTCATAAACAAAAATGTTTTTTATTTGTTGTTTAAAAGTTACTCATTCAAAAACAACTTATAAAGATTACAAAGATAAAACAAATTCATTGTTTTACTGCTATATGTTAAAAGCAATAAAACTATTATGATGCAAACCTTATTGTTTTACTGCTTTTTTCCATTTCATGGTTCACATGTATTGCAGCTATCACTTTTCTCATACATATATAATATATATGTTTACATCACCAGTATTCTTTTTTAGCAAACTTTTTTACATATTGCACAAGTCCGGTGAAATCATTTATTTGGGTTGGCATTAAAGGATGAGGTTCTAATTTTGAGGTTCAATTTTCAAGGTTGCTACAAGTGGTACAACTACCTTGCATTAACTAATATGTACTAAGACAGCACTCGCAAACTATAACAACAATGACCTATAATTTAACAGACATGTTTTTGAAGACAGTTTCTATATTGGCCAAGGTGCTTAGATAGACTTGCAATAAATTCTATTTCGGTGTTTCTAAATTCAAGTATTTATGACACATGGTTTTGATGATAATAGTTTACATTAATAACATCTTACATTAATATGTGTTTAACATAATAGACCTTCAGTTCTCCGTCAAAGAATGAATTAAATTATACACACATGCTAATTTAAAATATACTTGTAGGTCATTGAAAGGTCAATATATCAAATGATTTTAAAGGCTGCTATTTATGACAAAATCATGTTTCTAAATTCTTAACTCAACTAATTATCTAGAGGAGTGTGTTACTTGACAAGATATGAAAGTATTGTAGGCAAATAGCATATTTGTAAAAAAGTATATTGTTCCTCCAAGTAAGAATCACAACACAAGCATGTTTTTTCTAGATACCAAAATTATTTTCACTCTTTCATTGCCTGGAATCTATGTTCAGTGATATTCAAAGGCTCACTTTTCCTCAGCATCTGTATGTGATGAACTAATTGCTGGATGAAAAATTTCTACCGGTGTTGTATTTGGGCTAATGCCGTTAAATTTGTTGGGTAAGAGGATTAGGTTGTTACAGTACATGTAGTTCCTTAAATGTAAACAAAATTGAGTTCAAATATCTTATTCTTTGTTCAACTTTGACTGTTGACACACTACAAATGTAAGTTGTGTTACGTTACTGTACAACCTTTGTGTTGCTTCATATAATATCAAGGTGACTAGGAGGAGTTGAGGCTGTTTGTGTTTTGGTGTATCCCAAACGTTCACAAAGTGGCAAACTATTGAACAAATCACAGTGTTTTATAATTTGAATGGCAAATTGCTTTCTTATGATACAAAATCCTTGCTGATTGCTTTCTCGTAAAAGCTTGACACATTTTTGAGTAAGTTTTGTAAAAAGGAGCATTTCTGTCGCACGCTATCTCCATCCTGGGTGGACTGGCCTCTGCTTAGACTGGACGCATACAGGGATTTCAACTCATCTATTTGTTGCTTGGACTCTCGACTAGTACTGAAATGGAGAACAGATTTATGCAGACAGAAAATAATAGTTCTTCAACACTTGTGATGTAACAGCACTACTAATATCTAATAACACAACTCTAACTAAGAAAGACGTGAACAGAAAAACACTGAAAGAAATGGCAGTGTTACAGTGTTATTGTTTCAGTGTCAGACATTCACAGTATGGATCTGTTAAAGGTAAAATATATATAGAATGTTAGACAAGTTGTCTCGATGTAACTTTTGTCAAACAAAATCAAGAATATTAAGCAAGCCTGTGGCAAGCTTAATTAATAACATTTTTCTTGCACAAGTTTGATAACAGTTAAAATGACAAGGAATGTCAGATCAGTTCTTTAATATGATTATTATCAAAGAAATTAGCAAAACATCCCATCTAAACATCTTCATTATCACATTTTATTACTTTACATATCTACTGTATAAAATGGTATGAGATCATTTCTAACAATATATTATACTAGTCTTATTTACAGATATTCACGCCATTCACTTCATATGATACATCTAAATATGGAAGCAAACATTTCCAAGTGAATATGTTAAATCCTTTGCATGTTTTCACAAAGATATTTTAGTATATTTCCATTTTACTCATATCTAATATCATATTTTTGGTAAATTCAATTTGTTTCAAGCTGTTTTCATGTTTCTTGTTAATTCATATTGTCATGTTATTTTTCATAATGTTTGTTAATCTAGTAACTTCTTTACTTTACAAATACAGGGGTGCTGGCTTGTATTCTAAATGTTTTTCGCACCTACAGCAACTTCTTTAGTTACAAGTTCAGCATGCACTGGCTTGTATTAGTTATTGTCATGTTTCTAAACTAATTCACAATGCCTTTGCAGTCCTTAAATGTCTATAAAACAACTACTTTTGGAAGATACTTCAGTCTTCTTTGGATCTCGATAGAGATAACCTTGGACTTCCTATAGTAGTCTGTCTAGAGTTTTATGTGTAGTTTAATGTGGAATTTCCTTTGTATGCACATGATCTGGTTATCCAGCTGATGTAAATAAACTAGTTCATCATGACACAGGATTGTGTATTTGAAGACTCACACACAGACTGCACATGGACTTGCTGACAGACATCACTACCTAAAAGCCTGTTGCTACAAATTTGTGGAGAAAGACGGGCACGCCATTTTTCAGTTGCAGTACATACAGGAAGACCAAGAAGAGCAACCGTATCCAGATATTCTTTTTGCGAAATGTAGAACAACGAGAACCCTAAATTGCTATTGTTGACATTCTAATGATCTGGAGGATGGTGAATCTGTAGGCAGAAGACCGACAAACACAAGAAAGTACACCTTGTTCAACAAGCTGACTCCATTATCTTACCCCTCTGTTGGAGCATTCAAGACTGTTTTGAAACAGTAGTAACAAGAGGTGGCTACAACCAGTCATATGTAGCTACCTGATCCACATTGCACAGACTGTTGAACCGATGATAGTATACTATGTTGTCTCCCGCTGCAACAATCCAACAACCATTTCAGAACTACACCTATGACCAGTCTGAGCCTGACATTATAAAATTCTCCACAAGATGGCAGATTGTATTGTGCAGCTGCAATAAATGACAGGTTTTGATGCAAAACTCGAACTTCTAGGGCAAGGGTAAGATGTCCCTTATATCTTTAGTTGGCGAAAAACCATATGGCGCGAGAAAATCTTGTCATGGAGAACATGTTCAAGGTGCTCTTCCACTCCACAAGCGATGTTGTCTATGGCGACAAGAAGATATTTCTATGGCTTAGGTTTGTGCTATTAAGTGGAAAAGTATGAAGAAGAAATCCTAATACGTCCTCCTCCAGATGAAGATTTTGGTTTAAATAGTTTTATTTAATGTTTAGAATCAATCTTCACTGGCTGGCTTGAACACAATTCTTGTTTAAAGGCAGAAGAATGTTGAGCACATACTTTTGAAGAGCATATCAAACCTGTCCAAATAAGAAAGTATCAAACAATCTACAATGTACTGACCTTTTCTTTAATTGAATTGTTTTATATACTTTTGTCAACTGCAGGAGAATGGACTGAAGTTTCGTCTCCACAATAGATGAGATAGTTTCACCCTCTTTCAGTAAACTATTTTCCACATCATTCTCACTGAGTTGTGAGGAAAGGTGGATCAAGGAGTCCCGACAGTCTATCAAACCGTGCAACATTTGTAGTAAGGCGTTAAACTGGCCACGTGATTGCATATGACCTGAAAATGAAACAATGTATTTCAATGTCTCTGCTAGATCAATGGTGACTCATGAAACATGTACATACATCTAAATAGCAGTTCTGAAACAAGTATCTCAAAACAATGGTAAGTGAACAATCTGAGATATGTTCAATAAATATGGACATGTCAACATCTCAAAAGCAAATCTAAAACAACTCATTCTGCTGATATCAAAGTTTAGCTGTCTAGACGGTATTAAAGTGTTTATCCACATCATTTTGTTAAATGGAATGCTGATGAAAGCAACATTATCAACTCTCTGCCAGTAACTTGACCTTTACTTCAAAAGAGTACCAACGGTGTTCTCTAATCAAGGAATCAACAGAACTCATCCACAGGCCTTACAGAATGCCATACCATATTCTT
>ENA-OREC01000596-OREC01000596.1-marine-metagenome-genome-assembly--contig:-NODE-596-length-14958-cov-13.061689_pt1 | contig 14958 bp, 7 predicted proteins | sample MGYA00248626_ERZ508543 | MGnify/ENA primary metagenome ERZ508543 (study PRJEB26211, sample SAMN05518279) | marine metagenome | isolation source: Puget Sound, Washington, USA | host: Bankia setacea... | reverse complement strand
CTGAAATAAACACAATCACATTAGCTGGAGAAATGGTAAGGTACACAGAAGGTTTATTATATGCCTAACCCGAACAGTAGTTGGAAGTAAAAATGTCAGTGAAATATAAACCAATATTACATGTTCAAAGTAGAGAAAACACACTACATTGAAAAATTCCAATTGTGACAAGCCACTTGGAACATATTGATACGGTCATCACCCGGGTGAAGTATAATTCAAGATCCTCTTAAGAATCAAGCAAAAAGTAAATGATCTCTACAATTATCCAGTCAAGGGCTGTTACACTATACATTGTATCTGAATGTATGTATTCTGTATATTAGGCATTCATGTATCTTCCTAAAGAACTATAATTAGTTTTTATTATTTCATGTTTCACAAAGTTCTATTTCAGCATGCATTCTACAGTTATCCAGCCTGATATTCTTATAGATGGTCATTTTTGAATGTTAATAAATGTGTATGTTTAGAAATGAATTCAGACTAAAAGATGACACTTACTGGTTGTCCATCCTTTGGCATCTGTACAAGGGAGTGTTTGGACTGAGTCACTCGGATCTGTTTGCCCCACACCTTTACTTTGTCTAAATGGGCTATCGCTGTGAAATATATACGATACATAGGTTAAACACAATCAAGGACCTACAGTGAATCCATTATTAGTCGCAGTGTTTCCCTTTAAAACTACATGATGACAACAAAAGGTTTTACAAAGTTTCACTAAAATAGTTACATTATATACCATAGTTTTCAGTCAATGCCAATTTCAATTCACTATATTTGATCTGTTTAATTATTATATTGTCGTAGTTAATATCTATTATCCTACAATCCATTTATTGTGTAGCTGTACTGCCTAGCATTTATCTCACCATTCTGACTTGGGTAGCTATATGATCACATAGTGAGACAATGAAAGGCTGTACAATTTGATTTGAAATTGTAATGCTCATATAAAAAAAACAGAAAATTTGCCTCAAACTAAAATGTATTAAAGTAAAACATATTCCAAGTAAGAGTTACAAACTTTCTTGCTTGATTTAGAGGTGGAAATCAATAATCAGTACAAGTAAAATGGCCAACCCTTGCACAGCATGAACATTCGCAAAATCTATACTAGTCCTGCTTGACGTAGGGTATGGGGAAAAGTGAGAAAATTGTATTAAAGTTATCCAAAATTCCACTTGTCCTGCATCCAAAATAACTAGTCAGGATGGTGGGACAAGTGGAATCTTCTTGCACTGTCTGGGGTTCTTACAGGTAACCATGGAAACAAAAGTCAGGCGTTGTATCACTGACCAACCAGCACTGAGCAAAGAAAGTGAATTTATAACCTTCTCAACAAACATTGCCGTCTGCTGGTTGTCAAGGATATTTTAAGGAGATATGAGTGCATTACTTGGCTGGATACGTACCTAATTGAGCCTGGTGTGGTTCGGCCATCTGTATTAAGGCATTGTCTTTCTTGTTAAACAAAATCTTCACCCTATGTACATCCCCATATACGCCTACAGAAACAGCAAACAGATGAGTATTATTACTCCATATAGGACAAGGTGACAACAGATATAACACAGTACAAACACATCACACATCAAATCAACTCATAAAAAAACATCCACGTATTGTGATCTTGTAAATAGCATCCACAAATTAAAAAACAACAAATATCATAAATACAGTTGAAAGATAGAAAATACGATCTATATTTCGATGCGTGTTTGTCTCAAAAACCATAAAATTCACATGGCGTAACTCGTAAGTATGATTTTGTGGCTATTTTTATCTGTCTATCTATCCACATGAAAATAAAATTCTGTATTCATTTGCTTCTTTATTGTGTTTGCATAACATTAATCTTTATGCACTGTTGGACATAGATGCACATGGTGAATCCCCTTTTGTTACATCAGCTGCTCGGCAGTGAACTACTTTTAATTCACTTTTGAATAATTTGTAAAATGACTACATATCAGTGTAGCGTGTTTCAGCTAGTATCAAACGTTTTTATTGGTGAATAGTTTTGACAATTCATCCCATACACCTGTTTTGAACACTGTCCCCTCATTTCTCCTTCCATTATTTGTTAGGTATTATTTATCACTCATTTTGTGAATTACCTGTTGCAATAGGGATTAAAGCATTGGAGATGTGTGTCTATAGATGCAAATGGAAGATTTTGAGCTACTGAAACTGGCAAGTTGTCACTTTTAACATGGGTCTGTGAGGCTAGTATCACATAATCATCATCATTAACACTAACTTCTCTAGAGTATCAAATGCACACAGCACCAGCCAGCCCACATACATTTATATGCAAACATCTATTAAATGAATATAATGCAACTCCATATATTGATCCTACAACTGGATCCTCAATATGTAGTTTGAGTCTATAACTAATCTTATATCTAGCATTTGTTTGTTAACTGCATAATCTGGTCAATGAAAATAAAGACAAACGCTTGAACAAATAAATTGACAGTTTAAGCATTTGAGGCTCAGATATATAATGTGTATGCCTGGAAGTATAAGACTGTGGCAAGTGCCCCCTGTTCCCTTTAAGCCCAAGTGTGTGCAGTGGTACAAAGATGTATAAATACATTACTGTAAGCAGTTTGAAAATAGGGGGAAATACTAAATGCTTGGATACTGGTAACTATTGATTGATCTATAGTTTAGCTACAGCAGAAATTATGGATAGATGAAAAAATACTTGGCTTTCTAAGTCTGATAATATTGAACTCTCTATAAAGTTTTACACATACGAAGTGGTCAAAATAGTAATATACACTTTGTTTTAGTTTCCCTGTTAACTTCTAAGGATCAATGCTTGAGCATCAACTAGATAATTCTTGTTAACAATACACTAAATATTTGGGTTAGAAAAGTACAATAAATAAACCAAAGTGAGTTCTCATGGTTCCTGTTTTTTTGGAAACTAAGCGAGATGTATATACTGTTTTCTACAGAAAAGAAGGGAAAAGTTGTGTTCAAACGCTAGCCAAAGAAAGTCAGAAGTAAAAATGTTCCCAAAAAGACCAATAATATAAAGTGTATATTTCTATATATCGACCATGTTAAAAGCTTGTCTTGTTTAAAATATAACAGCCAATTAAAAACAGTATAAAACCAAAACAATTAGATAAAAGTGCTTACAAACATACCAAAGAGGGTAAATAGAGCCTCTGTTGTGACCTGCAGAGGTGGAGAAGAAGGAGTTTTCAGCAATGTAGAGGTCAAGGTCATGTAGAGGTCAGTGTTAGGGGTCAGACGAAGGGATCCCAGCGAAACAACGGAGAACGGCACGGTCAAGTGTGAACACCAGCAGTAGAAGTGGGGGAAGACAGCAACAAATATAGAATAAAAATAACATGGAAAACATTAGAAGTAGTTCACAATAATGAATTCTTTCTAAAGTTTGTTTTCCCAGAGTTTCAAAGTGCTTCACAAATGAATAGACACAAATGTATAATGTTACTAGATATTGTTAGTTCCAAAATGTCTTGGTTATTGTTTTTTTTTAGATACTTGTTACAGTGAATTTCCTGATTGTTTGCTTCTTTTCTGTTTTTCCCATGTGTTCTGTTATAAATTTTGAAAGCAGCAGAAGATATGTGCCTCAGTCAAAGCTCAATAAGTGGAAACAATGGTTGCTATGGTAACAATTCCAACTTTTTATCAATATCTAATTATCCAGGTAATTGCCTATTAGCCATAGGGCTCAGCTTTTCTCAAGAATCCTATAGTTTTTATAGTAATGCAATGTTAAACAATTAATTATCTGAAACAGAAATTAAACAAAAATTAAAAACAGAAGCGGCATACAATATTCACATGCAATTGATCACAATTAGTTTTTTCCCTCAGAATGCAAGAGTGTCATGTGTAATTTGGCCCCTAACATGTCACATGACTGCCCTATTTATAGATATAGCGGATGATGCAATCATATGTGAAAGTAAAGTTATCATTTATTAGAGACATACAGTTTGATTGTGGCTGAAGTTTGGCATAGTCTACGGACATGGCTAACATTTTGTAGCAGACATCTATCAATACTGTCCATATTACAGCCAGGTTACGACTCCAGACAAGTGACAGACACGCTGGTAGGTCATAGGTATAGATTGTTGTTTACATGCTTTGAGTTGAGAGTCAAACTAAAATCATGTATGCATTTCAGACAACTTAACTCCCCAGTACAATATAGCAGCAGTGTCAATGGACAAGTAAAACATTATCATCGGCCAGTATTAAAACTAGTTCTTCAAACGCGTGATGTGTGCTAAAACTGAAACTCTCTAGATTGGTATTACTACATGTGTTTGTTTCCATGACAAGAAGTGTTTGTAGGTGAAAGACTTTGTTCTCTCACCAACACATATTTATGATCCTCAGACTGTGTATAACAGCTGCATGGTTCCAACACAGACTTCAGAGTCAGGATTGTAGAATGGTAATTTACAATTAGTCCACTATTCTACAGAGGATAAACAACAATACTCTTTTGGATAGGACAGTTACACACAAGAGCTTGTCTAGCAGACAGATCACGGTATTTAGAGGGGTGGAGTATTTTCATGTTTAACCATCATGCAATAGTAACGAAAATGTAAACTCGTTTGTTTTTTAAAGAGGTGGAAGGAATACATGCAACACTATATTGTACACCTAGTGAATAGAGGACTAAACAGTTGCACAGCCCGAAATCTACCCATACTAAAACACAGGGTCAGTCAATTCTGCTTGTAGTTTTTTTGAAAGACGTTTGAAGCTTTGAAGACATAAGCCTATTCATGTGTAATTGAGAGTAATTTCAATGTAGACAGAGAGGCTACACACTAATTTCTCATATTGTTTATTCAACTAGTAGACACTTTAATCAATCAGAAATATCAATGGTATACAATGCTCCCCCTCTTCAGTCCTCAAGTGTAACTAACTGGCTTGTAAGGGAAACTATTTACTAATTAGTGTATACTTTCATTATCTTTTATTAGAAACCTAACACACTTAGCATTCTTAGATCTATTAGCATAACAACCAATGGTGCTGTTTTCTTGGCAATTTGCTGCTTCTTTGCCTTCCTCCATTAAGCATATATCAGTGATTGTATTATATTTTAAGAACTGTTTCCAAAGTATTATTCCAGAGTTATGGAATTTTTCGAAAACTTTGAAATGGAAACGCCATCAAACATTCGTTTACCAATGCAATACAATGAACACTGAAATATATTAATGCTTTTAATTTTTGGCATACAAAGCCCCTTTCTCGAACTATACTTTGATTCAGACCTTGACCCTGTGACTGGTAACCCTTACCACCATGGAAGATTGTTTCCACCTACTGAGCTTATAGAAAACAGAATCTGGCTGGCATTAGATAAGTAAAAACAAGATCAAAGTTTGAAGTAAAAACTGTCATATGTGATGGTACTAAGCTAGTATAGAAATAAAAGAGATCTGTAATACAATCTTTGAAATATTAAAAAAGAAGATGTCTGTTTGATGTTTATGACTCCAGCAGAGAATATAATGTACTAGACTGGTATATAAATTGTTTGTCCAGTTATATATGTTGAAGCAAGTGGTGTTGTTCTGTGTGTGTACCTGTTCGTCTAAGTTTGATACAAGTATAACGCTGCTGCCTGCCTGCTGTTGCTGCATTCCTGGGATACCCATCCGTCCTGCCATCGCATTCTGGAACCCAAACCCGAGCCCCTGTGCACCCATACCGCCCATTCCAACCATACCGCCCATGTTTCCCATCCCTGCCATGTTGCCCATACCCTGTGGACTTGGACCTATAAATAGCACAAGGGTCAAACAAGGTCAAATACACAGTCATGGAAGATAAAAAATATAAAACAAAAATTCAAATAGTACATAAGAACTACAATGATCGTTATATATGGTAGCACAGCCAGGTAAAAACATCTGAGGTATTTTATTAAATTGATGTTAACAGTATTGAGTAATAAAAGTATGCACAAAGCTACTGGTGCTTATATAAAGAATTTCACCTCATTATATACGCTACTAGTTGGTGCGAAATCACTGTTTGATTATGTAAATGTGGAACTATTTGGCTGAAGGGTTAGTATATAAATTTAACATTAATTAATATAAGCATGCTGTAAATACATTCCAGATTATCAAGCTTTGTATTAATTATTGTTGGCAGGCTTCCTAACTGTCTTCAAAGCACGTTCTTTTTCTTCTTCCAGTTACGTAGGTAAAAAATGCTAACATCAATCAATTGCCTAATCCAATATTTCTAACACATGCTACCTTTGAGTTTAGCTTCTTCTGATCTAATAAAAATGTGTTACCATGTACCAAAAAACTAAAATACATGCACAAGACTGTGAAAGCCCTTATCATAACACCAAGTTACCTCCCTTTTAAGTCCCTGTTACCTCCCTTTTAAGTCCCTACAAGTTAGCAGTTTCATAAAAAGTTTTAATACCATGATTTTTGTATTGATTATTGCGGAACATATAAATAGAAAAGAATTTTAAAAACTAATTTTTTTTACAAATATCCTTAACATTATTCAAAATCACTCAAAGAAATCAAAATTATTTTTCTATGAAATTCAAACCAGCAATTATAGCGTTTTCTAGATATAAGTCTGCCCATTGTTATTTCAAGGATCAGTTTTAAGGGTTAAACTTTTTTGAAGGGATAAAAATTCTGTCACTTTGGAAAATGTGGAGTTTAGGGTTGAGAAAGGGGAGGTAAGTTTGGTATACACTGTAATAAAAGTAAAAAGGGTTAACTGTACTTTGAGCTAGTAATGTGTCCATGACTGGATAAAGCTGGCCCGCCTGTGGAACCATCATTGCATCTCCTAGACCCATAAACAACAACAAGGTAAGTAACTCTATTCTATTTATAGATTTTTTTGTACTAAGGGAGATAATTCATATATTTTTTTATCTTAGTTTATATGATTTTAACTTTTCAGCGACAGTCATTCTGTTCTTACAAATTGTATAAGATTAAAGCAAAAGTCATTATTAGTTTCAGCTGTATTTGAAATATTTTTCTCTTGTTTTGAAATAAAACTCATTCTTTAGTAGACGTTCTAAATAATTACTTTTTTTGCTTCTTAAATACTTTCATACACATTTCAAGCAAATGTTACACAATTAAGATTAAAGACAAACCTTAAAACCTTTGAAATGAGCATTTTAATCTAATTAGTAGCATAAGATGTTATCCTAACAACATTAGCCCAGACTTCATACAGGCAGTCAATGACAAATTTGAGAGAAAATCTTTGCAAACTTAATTCACAAGAGACATAATTTTCCTGCTGGCAGTCAGTATAAGAAAGAGATTTCCATGGCCGTAAAGAGTTATTTCAATCATCATTTAAAAAAATGTTTCAATCTGAACTTTAAGCAAAGACATTACAATATCTGCTTTGTTAGTCTCAAAGTCATATTTGTAAGGAAAACAAATTATATAGCCTTTCTACAGAAATCTACAAATTGGCAGAGATGTTTTTGAGATGGATTAATTGGAGAGAAAGGTGGATTTTTTTTACCATTAATGCACGAGCTACACGGTTAAATCATATGGAAGCAAAAGAGTTTCCAATAAGATTTAATGGGGTAGCAAGAGTAGAGATAGTATTGCAGTTATGGTTTTTAATGTCGAAAACACACATGTATCTCTAACTAGGGGCAATCATTTAGAGAAATTAAGGAAAATGATGCTAGAATGAATTTTACGAGAAATGAGACTCAGCCAGAGTGCTTATCCGTAGAAGAGTATTACAGTAAATGGCTTTCAGAATATTGACAGCACAATGTCCAGTGCAAACAAAAGGGAAGATAATCATAATACTGAAACGTCCATAAAGAGACAAAAGTTATTGTCCATTACAGGTTGTCTTTTCCTTTCAACTCATTTGGATGTAAAAGAAAGAGATCATTCTTAGTCGGTAGTTTTGGATATTCTGTAATGCACATTGAAAGAACAGTTGTTTGAAATGGCAAAGTTGCAGCTCAGAAGATGCAAAAGATGGGTTCTCCATGCGGGTCCAGGCTAATCCCCAGTTTCCATGGCAACACAACCAAGGTATTTATAGAAACATGACATAGTTTGCTATTTATGGAACACATACCACATGCAAGTTCACATTCCCACATCCAATGCATAGAGAGTAAAGGGAATATGTGTAATGCTTTATTTACTAGAACTTTAACATGCTACAAGTTACAATGGCAGAGTTTTAGAGACATTCAGACATCCACCACTATACATGGGGTACCAAACCAACACAAGATAAGGCAAACATTGGGTGATATTGCAACATAATGTTCCAAAATAATATATATAAATGTGCAAAAATGCATAACTGGTTGGCATGCTATATATTATGGTGTACTAGAGTAGAGTAGTATTTGCAAGGTTTAAACCATCTCTTATGTGTAACAGAAAACCACTCAAAATGATGATTTAATGAGACTTGTGTTCTATTGTCAATTTTAACCAGATTGTCTCATCTTCTCACAAGTATCATGATATCTTTCAAGCTAATTAATTATAACATTTGTTTTAGGTCTTATCTTATTTCTAATAAACATATTATTGATTCATGCTTCTAACGTTTCCACTTACAAATGAAGAAATACTTTTCAAACAGTCAAAATATGAAAAACACGGTCCTTTATGTGAACAGGAGCTCTAATACAATAGTTTATCTTGTTTAAAGTGTTTGTATCAGGTAAAAGAGATGGTTCTACACCTTGCTAGAGTGGAGTTCATAGTCTTACCTGCAAGGCCGGGCATGCCAGATGCTATAAAAGTTGGAAATAACAGATAGAAATATAGGAACATTGGTCTTCCAAAAAAAGAAAAAAAATGATTGAAAAAAAGTGTCATTCCAGTCGTACCCAATATTTCCATCACACAGTATATTCATTTTCATCATAAGAGCAGTGGTCTCCCTTTTAAAATATTTTGAATTTCTAGGGAGATCACTCTTGTCATGTTTACTCCAAAAACAGGGGAGACAACTGTGTTAGAAATATTGGGTAGTTGGAATAAAGGATGATTTTGGTTGGATTGATGTAAGCTTTCAGACTCCTGAAAAAATCTAAATCACTCAAGTTAACTCTCTGGATACATAAGACAGAAGTCAGCAGTAAATTGTATATCTAAGTTACCGCCTGACACCGAGATCCTCGTAAACAAGCTATCAAAACTACGGCATCAAACGGTAACATCTACAAACAGGAGAATATAAGAAACAGATGATAGTAGTTGCTAAAGCCCTGAAAAGAAGGAAAGAAAGAGAAAACTAGACAAGTACGTAAGTCATAAATATGTATATATATATATATATATGAGAAAGAGAGCATCATGCAATAGGTATAGAAGGGATAGTTTGTGTTACTGTCTGTGACTTAGGTGACATGTTTACTGGAGACTGGAAGTTCAAACAACTAGGGGGAGACAAAAAAAGGTTTCAGTGCGATCAAGTTATTTAACTCAAAAAGTTGTTTAGTCATGTAAAAAATCAGCTGCTTGACACTGCTCGGTGACACTGCAATATTTAGATCATTGTTACGGTAACATAAAAATTGATTTGCTTGATTCTAGTGGTGGGAAAGATTATGTTAATGGTTTCTAGAGCAAGGATTGTGACTCCGTGCCTGGAATTTCTCCATGGTGACAAAAACGTCCACATAAGTCAAAGGACAGACAGCAAGATTTGCATATCATATCTACTTGGGACACAAATTATCATGTCTTCAGAGGGCTCAAATCGCCTGAAAATTGTCCTCCCTGCTCAGATATGGTATGCAATGTTTTCTTGAGGGAGAAAGACAGATATCAATATGCCAGTAACATGACAAGGAGATTCTGGTCAAGATTTGTAAAACGGCTGAATAGTGAGATTAGGTTAGACAGAATACATACATCACATAGCTCCGCGAATTTCTTCATGATTTATTGAACAGATCTATATTCTATGCAAGTTCAAATAAAACTGTTTCTGCTGTTTGTTTCTTTGCTTGGCAACCAAAGCTTTCAGAAGTGGCTTGTAATTGCAATAAATAGTTTAACAATTTAATCCAATCGAAGAGCTGTTTATACTTTAACATGTTTCTTTGTTCATGTATTACTCGGTCTAACCAATAAGGTAGAAAAAGGTTCAGTTAAAAGATAGAACTAAGGAAGTCAGTTTGATAGGTAGTCGTCCAAGTGGCACCACAGAAAAGCTTTAAGTGATATTTAAACACCATGTCTACATTTGATCCTGAACTCTTTGATTTCCTTGCAAACATTTAATCATAGATGGCTATTACTGATGTACAACTGTTTGACATGGAATGCTTAAAAGGCTAGTTTCCCCAGACAGGAAGTTAGTTGGTGAAAGTTAAATCCTGCAGCCTCTGTATACACAATCAATACACATGCCTTGTATTTCTGTTTTCCAATGTCACGATTTTAAATGATACAATGTAGAGGCATGTCTCATTCAAACACTCGTCAATTATATCTGATCAGTTTGGTCTTATTACAGTTCAAGATCAAATGGTAGACGAAGACACAGAGAGATCTGTAAGTTTGTTGCAATGGAAGAGAGAGAGAGGAGATAAAAGACAAAAAGTCTCTTTGGTCAACGGTGGAAAGAAAATAAGTTAGTGTTGAATCTCAGAGACGTAGGTGTGTACCACAAAATTGTGCCTGCGCTCCCAGTCCCGCCGCGCTGAGGGTTGTTAGATGTGAAGCCGGACTCAAACCCGGCATGGTGGCCACCATTATACCAGGAGTACCTTGAGTGCAGGACAAGAACATGTAGATGTCATTGGTATATTCTCTACTTTCACATGCTAGTATCACAAAATTAGCAGTATCATGTACAGGCTGTCTCTCAAATTAACAATTCACAATGTACCTTGATGTCGTGTGAGTAAGTGGGTATAAACAGGAGATGAAAGACTCATAAACCTAGTCCCCTGACAAGAACTCTTACCTAGTACCTGTTACCCATATATACATACTTAATTAAGGAATCTTTAACATTTCTCAATCAATAGTGTTTACCTGTCACATCAGTTCTCTACAGTTAAGTGTCTTGTTACAATGTCACACATGTTTTTCCCCCCCCCCCAGGCCACAAATGTCAACTCTTTAATTTCTCACCATTGTATCTAAGCTTTTCAAATATCTCATATTTCAATTAAAAAAGTCCATATCAAGTAAAACTTTCTGTAACACCAAAAATCAAAATTATTGCTTTTTAAACTCTGTCAAAAAACCTACAGAAGATTATTACTTAAGTTGTGTTCTTCCGACCCATTCAACCAAACTTACATGTAATTATATTGTAGCTACTTCGTGTTAGCCCTTGAAGAGTACGACCCAGTTACCCAGTTATCTATGGTACTCACACTGATAAGCACATAAGACAGTAAGGACAGCCTGTACAAGCACAGAATGGTATACATATTAAGTCCATTTTATATCTGTATCAAAAGGTTGGAAAAATTGCTACATTTAGCCGACAGAAAAGAATAAGGAAGATGGAATAGGATAAAAAAAGGTAGTAAAACAAATCCCCTAATACACATGATATATATATAACACAATGGTAAGTTATAGCAGCAAAAACATATACAACTTGTATGGCAAAACTTAACAGAACTGCTGGTATTCTTGTCAAATGTGTATGTTGATATTTGCAAATTTTCATTTCTAATTTTAAATGATTTTTCTCTTTTACTGTCAAAACATGTCAGTCCTTGAAATAAGACTATAGTTGATGATGTATGCAACAAAAAGACCAGCAGAAATGTTCAAAAGCTGTAAAAAAAACTTTAAACATATATATCATTACACGTAAATAACCAAACATCATAATATAATTTTAGACATGATATATTCAAACAAATTCTCAAGTTAATCTGTCACATTAATATACACTAAAAGTTCATTCTCAATTACTTTATATATAATGATTTAGTGTATATCCTAACTCACACAAAACAAGCATTTCTTGCCATGGTTACTCTGTCACAGCGTGGGAATCAATTAGGACCCACGCAACATATTCACACATGCCCCCTACTTTATTTTCATGTGTTAATTGTATAATGCACTCACAGCAAAAAATCACGTCAGAAAATCTAGTCTGATAATGCACACCTTGTCAAAAGCCTGTACCAGGGAAAGCATGACAACACCATGGCATGAAATCAATCAGAAAACTATTATTCACACAAAACTTATCTTCTACACATGTTTATTTTGCCAACTGCATTTCATAGATAATTAACAGAAAAATTCAATCAAACTCAGCCGCGGCAACATGTGTTCCTTTTGATGCGGGTCGAAATCTGTGTACAGCCAATACAGAACTGTGAAATATGTACACATTACTCAACTTCACATCTGTGACAAAGAGCAAATCATTGCATTAGTTATGAAACAGGTGATAAGGAGATATTGGTAGACTATTGTAATTCATTTTCCAGCTTTTTTTATTTCCTAGCATTGTAATCTAGTTTGTAAATAATGCTATCAGCTTTTATCTCAATCCGTTACCAGTCCCAGCCCAAAGCCAAATAGCAGTTTACACTTATACATTCATCATATACATGGGTTCATATGTTAAGTGGTATCAATATCATATATTTGTCTGTTTAAGATTGCAAGTTTTTACCAACCAAATAAAAACGCAAACAAAATCAAAGGATTTCTTTAAATTTCAAGTATTCAACATTTCTTTCACCTTGAGTATAAACACGAACATTCAAAAGAACTTCAGGTATTACGACCTAAACACAAACTGGCTGATTCTCTGTCACTTTCTTTGTCTTTCTACTCTCCTTTGTTTTCATTGCCTTTCATTGCCTATCTGTTCAGCACACGTTGCATGACAGATCCACATTTACAGCTGGACGAGTTAGTCTTCACATGGCAGTTTTAATGAAGACGTAATCTCTCTCCAACTAAACGCCTAATACATCTTCTGTCATTTCTCAACTAGCACGCAATTCACTGTACCTACACAATTGGCCCGGACAAATAAACCACTCAGGAATCTTCCACTTCAAATGTACTGAATAGTAAGTTAATACATCTCAGTTTTTTTTTAAAAATCGCAATGATACAGCAGCCTATATAAACAGCAGACTAAATGAAACAGCAGACTGAATGAAACAGTAGACTCAATGATACAGCAGACTCAATGAAACAGCAGACTAAATGAAACAGCAGACTGAAAGAAACAGCAGACGTTTGATATTTCCCAGTTTCTATAAAATCACAATGATACAGCAGACTCAATGAAACAGCAGACTGAATAATACAGCAGACTGAATGAAACAGCAGACTCAATGAAACAGTAGACTGAATGATACAGCAGACATTTGATATTTCCCAGTTTTTATAAAATCTCAATTATACAGCAGACTGAATGAAACAGCAGACTGAATGAAACAGTAGACTCAATGATACAGCAGACTCAATGAAACAGCAGACTCAATGAAACAGCAGACTCAATGAAACAGCAGACATTTGATATTTCCCAGATTTATAAAATCTCAGTGATACAGCAGACTGAATGATACAGCAGACTGAATGATACAGCAGACTGAATGATACAGCAGACTGAATGAAACAGCAGACTGAATGATACAGCAGACTGAATGAAACAGCAGACTGAATGATACAGCAGCATTTGACCTAATTTGAAGTATTTTAAAAGTAAATCTACTAAAATAAAGATTCAACACTCAATTTTCATTACACAAAGCTAAAGTTTCCAGTTTCCAAAGAGAGCAGAAATAGCACACGACAAGCAGACAAACAACCAGACAGTCAGCATGATTATATGAGAATAGCTATATAGTTTCTTTGCCAAAAATACATAAGTTGCAAATGAAACAAGAGGATAAGCATTGTCATGATATTACTATACAACAAGGAATGTATTAAACATCATTGAAAATGACTGCAGACGATTATGTAAGAATAGAGAAATGCATGTTCCATGTCTTACAATTGTGTTGTTTTTAAAAAATAATATTTCCCCTGTGAAACAAACAAAGATATAAATGTTAAAGGGTTCAAAGTGGTATTCAATAAAGAAGCAGTAAGAGCCCTTTTTGCAGCCTTCCTTGAAACTTAACTCAGTACTCAATCATAGACAGCAAACTGTACAGATTACAACTTTTTATTGCCAACAGACGATATTACTAAATTCCCAATGAAACAAGCCAACTCATGGCAAACATTATTACCAGGAGAATATTTATGGTGTATGAAGATTTTGTTTCAGGAATATTGCAAGGTTCCAAACGTAACAAAGCAAAGTTAATCACAAAAACAACCTTCGGCCGAAAGAATTTTACCAAGCCTCAGCAACTCTTCTTCCAAGTTCTACAATGAAAACCTTTAGCAGTTTGGAAGCCAACCCGTAACATAGGTTTCTGTGCCAAAATAACAATTCAAAAACTATCTAACGTCAGCAAGTATTTGAAAAAATTGTATGGATAAAGTGTTGAATTTTGTTGTTTATTCTGTGGGGAGGGATATTCAGTATAAGTAGTTGCAGATTATCCAGCTGCCATTTTTGCGATTGCCAGCCGTAATAAGCTACTTAATTTCTGCCTGAAGCATCATTGTATACATATCATATATAAATTCCAGAGTGAAAACCCCTCACTGTGTAATTGTAGATATTTCACCAACAGTCTGGTGTGCTTGTACAACAGATGTTGACAGGGAAATGCTTACCTAACACTTATACAATATTACAGTCTCACCCCCCTCCCCCTGATTCCTGTGGACTACCCCTCCCCATGATTGCTGTGGACTACCCCTCCCCATGATTCCTGTGGACTACCCCTCCCCATGATTGCTGTGGACTACCCCCTCCCCCTGATTCCTGTGGACTACTCCCTCCCCCTGATTCCTGTGG
>ENA-OREC01000595-OREC01000595.1-marine-metagenome-genome-assembly--contig:-NODE-595-length-14959-cov-17.897057_pt1 | contig 14959 bp, 2 predicted proteins | sample MGYA00248626_ERZ508543 | MGnify/ENA primary metagenome ERZ508543 (study PRJEB26211, sample SAMN05518279) | marine metagenome | isolation source: Puget Sound, Washington, USA | host: Bankia setacea... | reverse complement strand
AAAGACCCACTTTCTTTCAATCGATCAAAACAAAAGACCCACTTCTAAGTCTAAAAACCCACTTATTATATTAAAGACCCACTTTCTTACAATCACTTTAAACAAAAGACCCACTTCTACGTAAAAAACTCACTTCCCAAGTAGAAAGACCCACTTCTTTTGTAAAAAAACTCGCTTTTTGTACACCTTTGAAGAAGAAGACCCACTTTTTTGCAGAAAACTCGCTTTTGATATGAAAAAAAACACTAAAAACTTACTTTTTAACACAAAAACGCGCTTAAAATACACTTTTTGTGAAAAACTCAGGAATAACTCGCTTTTTGGTAAAAAACCCACTTTTAGTTTGGGAAGAGCTGTATTCTCACTTATTTTATTGTTAGTCGTTGTATATTGGTTACCCCACCCCCTTCTTTATTTTTAGCTTTACTGATATTCCTGCAGCTTCATGCGCATATGTCTTTGACATTATTGGAAGATAGATAGAATTCCCCAAACACATCGGTACTTGTCTAAGTTCACCATACATTGTGTGTTATAATTTCATAGGCTCACGAACATGATATCGATTACGTTTTCTGAATATTTAGACTTATTTTTTGAAATCGAGTATGTCCTATTTTTACTTTCGCGCTCTATTCGGAGAACAGCACCTATTAATATATACCACCGTTGTCACATTACACCGGAAGTAGTTCATGCAAAACAAATAACGCCGACATAAGAGATTAAACAAATAGACGATAGCGACAATCTTAAACTAACAACACATTTATTGACAATAAAGTTGCTTATAAATACATGTAGCATTATTTCATTTAAGTCCTCACATGATAACATGGTGGCTCAAGAGAGCAATCTGACTATTTTCAGGATCTTTTTCAATTGGTTCAGAATGTCCTCTGAATAACAATGCTCACGTGCTGTAAATACGAAGGCGTACTAACCCAGGAACCAACCTTTCCACACAACCAACTATGGACGTGAAGGGATGGTCAATCATCACAGTAGACAGTACATAGTTTACATGTACATTTGTGTATTTCTATAATGCTTATTTCACGTGACGTCTAGTTGCTAGAACCGGAATAGCTCTTGATCGTTTTCAGTTATTACGATTCATTGCAGTTTACTTGAAATTAGTAAATATGCCATTTATATAATACACTTTAATGCATGTAGGTAACGATAACTGTTTTCAAACGACCTCCTAACATCCACACATGCACGCTCAGTACTTCCGCGGACTAGTTTGAACAGTTGCTAAATACTTAACATTACGTCACAGCTGTACATCTAATTCTTGGAATTTTTAGTATTTCGTTTTAGTTTCGATATGGCCGTTGTTTATGTTGATTACATATCGTCAAACAGAGTTCACCTCAAGGTAGATATGTGTCGTGAATACTCTTGTTAAATAAACAGTTATGAAGTTGAAACCATCAGAAATATTTTACAGTCAGGATAGTATTAACAGCACGTTTACGTCCGGGTGTCATCGAGGGGACTTAATTGGAGAAACGTTAGATAAATTACTGAGTGGAAATCTAAGAGTGACAGACTTTCCAGAAATATCTGTGACCAAGAAACCTTGTAGTAATAGGTGGTACAGTGTGGATAACAGGAGGCTATGGATGTGGCATCACTTACAAAGCGCGGGGAAAGTTACGTATGTATCAGTAAAGGAAACAAGCTACAGCTCACATACCAAAAAATTCACATCAACAAATGGTGGGACGAGTATTCAAGTCAGGAGAAAAGCTGGCGGTAAACTATGGAAAAGAATAACGCCTGTCATGCCAGTTTGTAACTTGCCCGACCCCGTTGTTACCAAGCCCCCTACAGTTCCAGTACTTAGTGATGATGTAGGGATCTTAATTGATGAACAACAGTGTCATACCCACCCTGAAGAACGTACTGAGAAATTTTCAATTATCGTTGCTGGGTTCTTGAATAAAGGTAATACACCTGTCAGCCCAGTGTGTAACTTACCAGACACCGTTGTTATCAAGCCCACTGTTCCAGCTATCGACAACGACTTAATTCGTGAAGAAAGGATTGACCCGTTAAAGAAAATACAACAAATTGACACTATCCAGATTGTTCCGTTTCATCAGAGAAAGCAACCACAGTTATTGAACGGCCATGCTAGGCAGACTGGATGCTTTAAACGTACTGCGGCATGTCACTGTCTGAACGCAACTGTCGCTCACTTTCCTAAACATTTGAAAAGACTGAAACCTGTTAGAAGAGTTCATCCTTATGCAAGCAGATGTTCTCTGTATGTCAAGACTAACGCCAACTCTGAAGTTATGGTAACACCAAGGCATTATAGATCACGAAAGCGTAACTTCATGGAGTTGGACTTTGACTACGACACTAACAGCTCTGAAGTTACTGATGATGACATTAGCGAAATTGATGAACAAAGTTGTCATGACCAGTCTGAAGAACGAGTAACCAATGCTGATACATTTGAAAGTGATTTTTTTAAACGTATTGAGCAATTTTCAATTACCGCTGCTAGGTTCTTGGATGAATGTAATAAACCTGTCATACACACTGAGTATATGAAAGACGCGTTTTCAAAAGGTATCTCTAAAGCTGAAGAAAACGCTTTGTGATACTCTAGTCTCCGTGAAGAGGGATCATTCTTACCACAACGATACTAATGTACGTACAGATATTCATGAAGAAATGAGTACAGATGATGAAGGTGGTGAACTAAATTACAGTGTGTCTGCCGAAGATCATTCAGAAATGGATTATAGTATTAACATAAATACAGGTTACAGTCGACTACAGGTGACGGATGGAACACATCAACGTTTAACAGAATTTAACAATAACTCAAAGCGGTGGTCCTATACGTCCTTTGTTCGTATTGTTCAACTTGACAAGTCCAGATGTACACCAATAACAGAGAAAGAGGAAGGGGAATGTACTGAGTCAGACTAAGATGTGCTGCTCAAATGTACTACAGATGTAACTTCAATGTAAATGTGTCTTTCGTTTAACATGTATGAATTATTTGTTTCGTTGGCATATTCTACAAACCAGTAGTATCTAGTATTCTATAATCAAGTATGTGGTACATTTTTGTGTGCAGTCAGTGTTTAAATGAAACATGATACTTTTGAAACTGTTATTTACATAATCCTGAAGGCATATACTGGTACAATAATACAGTGCAGTAATACACTAGGTACAGTATATACATAACATACACACAACTAAAACAGTTATGTACTTTGGGTATGTATGATGCGTGGTATTTTCAACAAATTGGCAATAATTTTTATATATTTTTAAACATAGACCATGTGATCAATGTGTATAAAACAAGCAAGGAATGTTAGAACAGTCAGACAGAGCACTATTTTACAAACACATGTTTTCTGTTAAGTTACAGCCATACGTATATACTTAAAGTTTCTCAAAGTACCGTTATGTCATGTCTAGACCTAAATGTGTCACCACAATTGTATTTCATATATAATCTGACAGATGGAGTAAGCCCAGGACGACGCTTAATATATAGAAGCTGAATTTTATTTTATTTTAGAATGTATGTGTTATTTACAGAAATCTGAAATAGATATATTCCAATATTGTATAGAAATCATCCTTAGTTAGTATGTATACATTTATAATACTGATTAATGTGAACATGAAAAGATCATTAACTACTTTAGAAACAGTATACATTATGCTTAAGTGTGAACTAATTTTGAATTAAAACACTTTTATGGGTAGTATAATACTAGCAAAATTAATAATGTGTAAATCAGTTCACAATATAAAAAGAGATACAAAATATTTCCGGTTTTAGTTTTGATGTTTTGAATATGTATATGTATATATATATGCTATCATATAAGCTTTAGTGTTGACATGTTAATTAAGATGTTAATTGCCACGTGGGTTCATAAACTATGGTGTAAATACGACTGATCTTGTAAACGTGTTCATAACTCATATGTACATAGAAAGTTAAACGCAAGTAAACACTGAACTGGTGTGTGTAGAATTAGTGATACTGATGGATACATATAGCTACTCACTTAATACACTGAGAACCTTTTTTCCATTTAAATCATGTACTTGAATAGCAAAGTTTTACGTATACATTACATCTGTAGTACATTTTACATACCAAGGGGGGGGGGGATTTATGTCTACTGTAGTGACTTCTATTAATTCATATAGTCCTCTTGAAGTAAAAGTTATATGAAAATATAAATAGCATACAAATAGTAACATGTAAATGACAAAACTTTTTAACTTGAACCGTAACACATTTACAATACAGGAAATAAGTCCTGAGTTATATATATTCAGATTCAGAATTCAAAAAAGCATATTTATTTACATATCTTAGTTTAATACATTGAAGGCAGACTACATTGTATATTCATTGTTGTTCTTTTTGTTTTAGTGTTATTTCATACTAATTAAGCCTGTCATAAGTTTAGGCATTTACTATTGTGTTTTTTTTGTACTTATGTAAAATAAAGTGTATTTAATAGAATTTATGGTATTTTTGTATAAATAAAATACTATTATTTAATATTTTGATTGATGATCATTCCATTTTGATAATATTGAATAATGGTTAGAGTTAATTAGTTGAGATGATATTGAACAGTTGGTATTCTAAATTATTAGGCTTTTAGTTGTATATATGTATTTATGAATACAATCACAGCAAGGCCATTGATCCATTTGTCTTTCATTCACTAGTTTATGTTAACTGTTGGTTTGTTTTTGTTTAGCTAGGAACTGTAATAAATAGTATCCATTCTGTGACCTTCTTTATTTGATGTCTAGAAAACAACCTATACTAATATGTTATATGTTTGTTAAAGCTTCCTTGTCTTGGAATGCTGTAAACTCAACTAACGTAAACTCTGCTTATCTGACAACTAATTACATTGTCTTGACGGCACAACATATAAAACAATGCCAGTTTCGCTGGAGGATCGGAATGCTCCCATTTGGCCATCAGCTTCCGCCAAATCTGTAAATTTATATGGGACACCATGTTATTTCCGGTCCCACTATTTTAAAGTTTCTGTGCTGCTATTTGTGTAGCAATGTGTTCATATATGGGGGGGGGGCTGGTTATAACTTCCACCACTGGGCCATAACGACAAACATATGATTCGTGGTTTCTAAGGTTTTAATGTACTTCGGTGTAGTGTATGGTACATCACACCCTGCAAATATATAATACACATATTCAAGTACATAATAATAAATACATCAACTTCTAAAAGTTAAAAATGTTCACATACATTTATAATAAATGTTACAACAACTTTATCCAGTGGCCGATTAATCATGAATAACTTAAACATATATATTCATTTATCAATTGCACACTAATTAACACATTATTGTAAACATTAGAACAATACTACTCACCAGTCGTTAACTATGTGTCTCTCACACAAATATACCTCTCGTACTCGTAGTGAACTATGTTATCCCTCTGCTGGAAATAAGGAATCAAGTGTGCTTAGACAGATAGAAATATTCCGTGAATTAGAGATAACATGCAATTAAAGAGATAAAATAAAGAAGGTTAACATAAAGTATAACCTGAGCTTTCATTATACATGTACTCTAACTATGAATGTGTAACCAAATTACATCAAAAACAATTCTCAATATAAAGTTTAGCAAATGCAAGTTTAATTACTTAATTTACTAAAACACATTTAGAACAATTGAAACCAATAAGTACTTACAGTTTCCTGAATCCAAAATATACCAAAAAGTTCTCCAAAATATCACACAACTTCTTTGGACAATCAATCAGTTATCAATGCAAATCCAGTTTGCCAATAGTCAGGTCACCTGACAGGGGATTAACATCCAATGTAAAAATAGATTTGTCAAACTGGACAATAGCTTGAGTAAAACCTGTACATACGAGGGAAGTAATTAATATTAGAACATATAACAAGGGCAATAACTTGTTATCACAATATAACCCCTATAGGAATATTTGCCCCTGTTACATGTAGACGAAACAACGTGTGAAGTATTTATGATTGGTATAAAAAAATGTCCACAGTTATTGATAGAACGATGATTGGGGCGATACAGCTTGCTAAGTGCAGACTTAAATTTATGTTCAAGACGTTCGATTGATTTCCACACGAATGTCATAACACAACATCATGTTTTGGACATTTAAGAATTTATGTAAATTATGTAAGTTTTGTTGGATAGCGTATGTTGACAGGATGTCGTTTGGTAGACAGTTACTAGGAATCCCAATAATATTTTATTTCAGACGCTTATAAAACTAATAGCGTAATCAATGAACGCTTTCAGATATTTCAATGACGCTCGATTCAACTTCTACAAAGACGATTTTGCGACGCATATCTTTTACTAGTGTTTTCGCATCACTAAAAAGCTTTTAAATGTCTCAATCTTTCGATTGATATAATTCGGTCTTGCAAGTTCTAATTGTAAACTACAGAACCATCGTCAAAAATAAAGTGTAGCAGTTCTCGGACAGAAACGTCCGAAATACTAACATCGTATTCATACTTTAAAATCGGATCGCATTCATATTATGTTTGTTTCTGTTTCACATTGACTATACTATATATGCAAACCATGTTTTAATAAAAACCAAGGTCTAACAAGACATGCAGAACTCATAACATATGGAGTCATTTGGATACCTTCGGTTCTGACAGTATTTTTATTAAGAACGTTTTCACGTGAGGTAAAAGTAGTGCAGATTTAGAATTGACTGTACACTTATGTATTCGTGTGTTTTATTCGTATCTCGAAAGAGGACTTGGTCTGTTAAATATGTTAGTGTTTTACATGTTCTTTTGTTGTGTGTATGTGTAACTATAATCTAAGGTAAACTGCATGTCTTAATTACACATATCGCTATTATTCACAGTTACTACCTTTCTATGTATTGAAAAATGGTCAGCACAATCCATTGGCATAGTTCAGTGAGCTACCGTTACATTAACTCACATGCAAGGTCTGATATCCCACCAAGGCAGACACACTGACCAATGGTAGAGCAGTATAACGTTCACCTAGAATTAACGATAAAACGGCCCCCTGCACGTATTCAATTTCTCTTAACAAGTACTTAACATTTAGTCTAATATACGTGGGTTTTGTGTAATGTATGTTGAAAATGGAATACGGTGCGTCTCCCAGTACAATTTATTGTGCATGCGTTTACGTTAAGGTTATATTAATTGGAGTTTACTTAACCAGATATGAACACATCTGTAGAAATGCCTTGTCATGCTGTGCCCAGGCTACATCTTAATCATATGACAATACAAATGTATATCATACACACGTATGCAAATGGCAGTAGAAACAGGCCTTCGTTACACCTTAAACGTGTTCAAACTTCCAGATAACGTACATACTTATTGTTTTCGTTTTGTGTTTGTTTTAAACTTAAACTGAGGGTTTGGGTAGTTGGGTATTGGGTGATAAAATGTCATTCATAAAACTTAATCTGAAGCAGGTTTGAAGTAGATTTACATGTACTCGTATATGCGTGTTACTGTACTGGCTTTTGAGGCATTAAGAAACGTGATAAAACAGTAAGACACAAAACGTGTAGCTTAATTACTGTGTTCTTTTAATATTAGATATGTCTTTATATACGATTTTAGTATTCATAATTCATACCGTAAATCAACGCATTATTACTTTAAACCATATGCGTTTGAAGAGTACATATCAATCTGTTAAACAGATAACTTTGTCAAAATTGTAGGCAGAAAATCAATATTATACCTATCTGGGTATCAAATGTATTTGCATGACGTTAGTGTACAAAAACGTGTGAATATGATATTGGGAAAATAGTAAAAACAATTTAAAAAGTTACCCACAATGTAAAACACGTTGACATCCTTTATTCAGTTCTGTTATTGTTTGGCATCACATGTTATGAACACTATACATATCATCTTTAGAGAAAGCAAGGTCGTTTATATCAAAACGTGTCCATATAACGGTCATTGTTTGGTTGCAAAACATTAACTTAGACACACACGTATGCAACTGTATATTAAATAGCCTGATGCATCGATAAATAGTTGAACGTCAAAGTAAAAGCAGGAAGAGAAAGAAGTGTGTCATGATAAATCGTATTTCTAAAAGCACAGCATTAATAAAAAAGCAATGTGTTAATGTATCTTCCGTCTGTTTGACACTACTTTTGTGGAATATCAGCATAAACATGCGACATTTCCATAACATTGTTTGCAACACTGTAAACAAACAGCAACGGTCCGATGTATTCATGTTCGAGGCGCTGGAAAGTACAAGGTGATAACAACTTCACAATACATGGATATAAACCGGTACATTTTACAGATTTACCGACGAACTTTTCGGTGAACACATGTGTACTTTATGTCATCTCACTTGTCCATCAGCTTCCTGAGACATGGCAGCTGGATGCAGGCCGCCTATTAAAGCAAAACACGGTCAGTCTGTCTACATCAGATATACTGTCAATGCATCGCTAATAGCTATATTAAATTGTGCTGTCATGTATTTTCCACTGCATTAACCACCATTTATTGTTTGAATTCCATCTGCCCTCGTCGGTGTCTAGGTGATGCACCGACTATAATGTATGTCGTCTGAATTAATGCTTTTCGTGACGTTTCTATTACTCAAGCTTACCAAATGTTTGTAACATGTAACTTGCATACAAGTGTACTTAGGAATGTATAATAAACCTAACCGTAAAAGTTATTTAGTATTATTATGTCTAAGAAGTGTGTACTCAAATCATTACAAGTATATGTGTTTATGTATGTTAAAGTTAAGCGACAATAACACGTGTTTGGTAGTAGTTATGTTGCTATGATATGTACAATTGTACACGTGTTATATACTTGTGTAAATTACTTACAAATCCATGTACTTGACATATATCTAGGTTGCTAACATTAAATGTATGTACATGAGGCATAGAATGTAATGGCAATTCAGATGGGATATGTTGGCATGTACAAGCAATTCCGGAATTAATATTTTGATTGGTAAGTCTAACCGGCTGTTTGCCTATATAAGCGTCTGTCTTTCTGTTAACAGTTTTTAAATTGAAATTTGCCCAACAAAATTGAAGAAAACTGCACTATATACATTATACTTCATTATGGCTAACATTTGAAATCCTAAATACGCAACATATATATCGTGTACATAAGAGAATTAAATGGATGAAGCAAACAAATGAACGTTTGGTAGAATAACATGGATACAATTCACAGTAAGACCCAAGTACTTCTTAAAAAAGACCTACCTTACACAATCATAACTCGACTATTAAGACTACCTTACTTGATTTTAAAATACAATGCGTCGATGTTATATCTTAGAGGACGTTAAATAAGGACACGTGCAAAGTTAATTGTTTCAAGATCACGCTCATTTACGTGCCACAACACACACTCACACACAATGCTAATCAGTAGCTATTGAATCTTTAGTTTGTATTTTTCTTCATGATATGTCGCATCTGGAAATACTGTATCAGACAAATGCTCTAGATCAACACAAGGGAGGCAACAGTGCCGACTACAATGGGACAACAAGTTAAGATAAAACCCGGTATACTCCATCACGTTTTCCCCACGTAACGGCTGAGTTTAAAACTCGTCCAAGCACTGTTTACAAACTAAATTATTGTTTCTGGCATTTATAGAAATATTTGAGTAGGGCACATAGTCTTAGATAAAAATCCACAAGAGGCAGTCATCAAAACAATACTTGGTTATTTTCATTTCTTCATTGTGAGGCATTGGATACGTTTTCACAACATGTCGATAAAGTCACATGAAATTAAATTCTTAAGAAGTAAGTGTGCAACCAACTAGGAATGCAACTATAACAAAGTCAATTACAAGACGTGCTTTACAATCTAAGCATGACCGTATTTGTGTAGTGGACAAACTCTTTGGACATAGTGCTTGTTTGAAGTCCAAGCCCTATTAAATCTAATACATGAGTATACACTGGCGTCTCGACCCACTGGAATTTAAACATTGCATGGTATGTCATTAAGCGCTGGTAATTAATAAACAAAATAGATGTATACAAATGATGTTTAACTAAGTTTGCTTTAATTATTACGGTGACAGACGTAGTGTACTTTAAATGTCCTAAAAGTGCATGCCATTTTACATTTTGGTGTGGGTTGTTATTTTTGGTAGTTAAGCCATTGTAAACATGCTCGCCTTATAACACTTGTAAGTACCCGTATTAGAGAGTCGAACTTATTATTAAAATATTCTAAAACATGATTTGATTTAACACCGTTTCGTATGTACTTTATATTCTGGGGTAGAACAACACCACTTGTTTACTATGTTAATGTTCTATTTATTACTTGTTCCATTCGAGTTACTTAAGAAAAAATAGTACACACATGTATGAGTACATCGATCCTCGGTGCGATAAAGAACTCATCCGATGCAGCACATCTTTTAAGTATCCTCGTACAAAACTGCAAACTACGTGGTAATGCATTTGGTTATTTGATGGGTAAATACAAAACTAGTAGGTCGAATCATATTAGAATTAAGAAATAAAACATCGGTACCCGTGTTTTATCGCAGAATCAAATATAGGTACGAGTTCAGGTGCAAAAAAACACGATAAAACACGTGTACCGATGTTTTATTTCGATTCTAACACGGCAAGACGGATTATACCTGTCTTATCTGCTGCACTTTCTACTGGAAAGCTTATATTGACAGGATGTCGTTTGGTTTAACGGAAGGTAGCACGGACCTAGAGCACGGACATAGATCCGTGGTGACAGACATATTGTATCGTGAATGAAACACTGCTCGTTCTCTTCTTTGTGAATAGGAGAAAATCACGGGACCGTTTTAGAATTAAGAAATAAACCATGTGTACCCGTGTAATACATAATATAATCAAACACCTACAACTGTTTACCTTAGTAATCATTATACACGTGTAGCCGAATCGTGGTTTGTTGCTTGGTAAATACGGTCAATTCGTGTGTACAAACTATTAAAACAACATAACTCATACACAACATTCTCCAAAGGGAGTGTTATCATACAGAGTGTATTGGATCATCTTTCATGTAATACATGCTAAACATTTTGCGAAACGTTAAGGAATAAAGTTCTCCTTAAATGCATTGATTCAAAGAAGTACCTTATATCGGATGTTAATGTAAAGACTAATGCACGCGACACATTAATTTGGAAAGGCACTAAACAGCGACGTTTCAAAAGCAGTTCCGGTATAAATTACTTAAGTATGTCGTTAATCGTGATATTTTAACAATTAACGTTTGTTAAAACTAATTGAGCAAACCAAGGAAACATTGAATTATGTGGTTGTTTTCCCTGTTTCACAGTTGCATCACTAAAGAAACAATAAACGGTTCGCTTATTCCGTGATACCACAATGCAGCATCATATATGTGTTGAACTGATACGCGTCTGCAGGTCATGTCCGTTGGGCCTACTTTACACCAATGTTTTCTGAATCAAATTGAATCGTTGACGTTAAAGTGAAGGGAAAGTTGAAGAAACCGTTTAAACGATAGCTTTTGGACACAACTGTACTTAACGTATAGTACATGACAACGGCAGTTTATGTCATGACTTATAAACTAAACGCTAATAGAAGGCTTTAAAGTTTACGTATTCTGCACGTGTCTGACATGACTACGTTGTTTTACTCATGTGTTATCATAACACGTTTTAATTAAGGTACTCATTCACTTAGTATAACGGTATATTTTTCTAGAGGTCTAGCTTTGCAGAGTGCATCTGTACTATTTAAACTTAATACACGAAGGAATATAATTTAGTCAGTATTTGAGTATTTTATATGTATTTTCTTGTTTTCAAGGATAGTTCTCTCCCGGAGAAAAAACCCCAACAATTTCGATTCTAAAAAACAGCCATGGAAACACATACGGTACATAGGCATTGTTTTAACTGTTCACTACTTCTATAAATACTCTACTACAAATTAAGGTATCAAAACATGGTAAAACGTTGATATTGTTTTAAGATTCAAAAGTATTTTCGTGCACCATTTCGGTTTTTATTCTTAAAATTAAGCTATAGTCAAGCATAGTTCAGGTTTTGTTTATGACAGGTTCACAATTTGTATATGATTTGGAAATCCTGACTTGAAAATGGACTTTCGTTTCATCTAATTTGCTTGTTTTACTATTAGAAAGTACTTGTACTATACAGTAGTGTTTTTAGAGATGTTAACTGAACAATTCGATTAATGCTGGATGTATGTACGTTACACTTGTCCATACCTCATGTAACGACATAATAATAGTGAAGAGTTGTTAGTAGGTGGTCTCTTGGTCAACAAAATAGCGTACAGTCACCTGTGTTTAGTGCATGGAGCCCTGTGTTACAGCTTACAGTACGAGTGTGTTAAGTACGCATGCGTGTCTTAAACAACACATGATATTGATTCGATATGAGCGAATGTGTTCGTGAACAAACACGATTATGTTCGATGTTTTGTAATGCCGTATGTCGCGCAATATGTTATGTTTTTGTTCATACAGCCAAAATAGCATGGTCCTCTTAACCGTAATAAGCATTATTTCATGGTCGACCAACATAATTGGAAAACAATTGTTCAATAAGTAGCTTCATGGGAAAATTGTCTAAAGGATAGGATACTAAAACTATGGGATGGATATTATGTAACAATAAAGAAATATGTTTGACTTTGATAAACAAATATATAGTAAATGATTAAATAAATAGTTTGTGTTTACAATAAAAAGCTTCGAATAAATATATGAACATAGACAATATCTATCAACAAAGTAATATGGCAACGCTTGTCCTGTCAACCCCTAGACTTAATTTTATAATATAGGGGACATACAGCCTTGCAAATACTTGACCAAACTATTAATAACATAACTGTGTATGTACATAGAGTTTCATGGCATGATTCTGTTTTATATATTGAGTTCAAGGATGACATGATTTGATGATTAATCCACACGGTTGCTGTTATTTCTCCGGCAATGACAACTGCGCCGGTTAGAAATCACATCATTAAAGACTCACTGTGTCACAAATATTTGCCTTACTTTTATCATATGGTATTGAATAAGAAATGCAGAAACCGCTCGATTATGCCAGACGAGTTGCATTGAAATTAAATGTAACGTTGTATTTGGACGCCCATTTGTAACATATATATCATAATTTTCATAACTTTTTCATACGCGCATCACTCGGGGTTATGATGATAATTCCTGATTGGTTAGTGTCAGAACCAGTGTGCTAGTAAATATGATTTTATTAGAAGTACAAACATACCTCTGCTTGTAATGTGTCAACAGATGGCGAATCCTAGACAATCAATTAGAGTATTATACATCCGGGCACCATGAACATCAGCCGTTAGGTCAAATAGCAAGAAACAAACACCAGATGAGAATTTACACGTCAACATTGAAGATATTGTATCATACACAATAAGGTAGCTAGGAAGCACGGTGTGTCTGGTTAAGTAGTTGCTTACCGACTTTGAAGGAGAAAGAAGACACGCGTCTGTATGAAATCACTGCGAAGGCGAACAGGATAGCAGACGTTCCATTGTATAGCAGATTCCAAGAATTGCTTTGACAACAATATATTTTATAACGTTTGTATATTTTGATGTACGTGTATTCCCATATGGCGGACGTATTCGTTAAGACTACTGTTAACCTTGGCATGTTCACGATACATGTTTCTCCAACGGGTGAATCTCACGTACGTACCTTACTACATACACCAAACGGCCATTTGAAGGTTACTGCAATCACACAAGTATTATGACACAAACATCGTGCATGGATTTCCCAAAAGCATCGGTAATCATAATTATAAATAGTGAATGGCACATAAAAAGACATGAACTATGTGATATGAATAATTTGTTAAATAATTTACTAGGCTATCTATAGTTGATTTTTAAGTTGATATTAGAGCAATTAATCGGTGAGGTGTTGCGTATTTAAAGGACTCATACGTTAGGCAAGTCCTCGTACTTTTTATTGAGTAACCTCATGATTAGTATTATTATTAACGTTTTAGAACGGATTGCATGCACTATTATATCAGTTTGCCAACGTCTTGTAATTCAAAGAAATGTAGAGTTATCGTTACTGAACGGATACGAATATAACCTACACATCCTTGTATCATGTTTCCGTATAGTGTAAGGTCTAAATAAGTGTCTCTCTTTTCGTCTAGTATTTCAGTTACACATAGAAAAAATTACATGAGTTAGCATAAAATATAAACTTTCAATTAACGACAATATTTAGTTATACGGTAAGTGCATGTATTTGGAGGACAATGTCATAACGACTATTTCAATATGAACTTTATAGGAATGTTTTAAAATGTTCAATGAGAAATCTAGGAGTTAGTTGCATATTTCGTTGTCATACTATTGCACCTTATTGACAACATAATTAAATACACTAGTGGAGACGCAAATACTAGGTAAGGAAATTACCAATCAATATATGATGACAATGGCTTGTTTCTGAATAATATATCGCAGTTACACCAAATGAATGTAGTTGTGTTTGCTGTCGTGAACACGTGTAACTAGTGTTGCTATGTCATCTACTACGTCATCGTCATACACGAAACTATTTATACACCTTTAACATAACCAGGAACTAAACGCATGAACTATTGTGGACGCATGTGTCATTATTCTAGGTAAAGCTATTTATTATGTAGATTATAAAGGAAGATGATGTTGAAGTTTGAACTGTTCGAGTAAGGAATAGATAGATAGATAGATAGATAGATAGATAGATTCTTTTTATTTCCTCCAACATAGGAGAGCACAACATATATACAATTGATACATATACATACACATGTATAAACATATACAT
>ENA-OREC01000594-OREC01000594.1-marine-metagenome-genome-assembly--contig:-NODE-594-length-14963-cov-14.040642_pt1 | contig 14963 bp, 6 predicted proteins | sample MGYA00248626_ERZ508543 | MGnify/ENA primary metagenome ERZ508543 (study PRJEB26211, sample SAMN05518279) | marine metagenome | isolation source: Puget Sound, Washington, USA | host: Bankia setacea... | reverse complement strand
GTAGTTCTTACGGAATAAGTGTTGAGCCTGCAGTGCTTTGATGCAATACAAACGATGGCACAAGAAGGTCAAATCTATCTTAACTACGTAACTTTTAAACACTTGTCAGATGGAACCATTAACTACTACACTGAAGAAAATACTTAAATCTGTTAATAAAAACTTCATTTGATGCAAAGTACATGTAGGTCTTGTCTATTATCTTAAACCAATTCAAAATTCATAGTTTACAATTTAATTCAGCTTTTATATAAAACTTAGAACAAAAATCAATGCATATTAGCGTGACTGCTACTTTCAGTTTTCAAAATTCACTAATATTCTGGTCAACAATTGAAGGGGCTTAATCAATAAAAACAGCACTTTGTGTACATGGCACGGTCCATCTTGCATAGACATTACAAATATAAGCCCCATTGTATCTAAGGAGGGTTGTCCCCTAAACAAGAACCTCGAAACAAGTGACAATAAAGTATAAAAGCTCATCTACGTTATACTGGCAACAGTAACATCATACAAGACAACAGATTCAAGTTGACAATAGTTCAATATGGCTGTTATTGCTATAGGAAGTTCCACAGTTGCATGTGTAAAACTGACGTAGCATTATCAAGATTTCTTATACAGTTCATCACAACCATCTACAGTAAGGCATGGTATTTTAAATTTTTGTATGAATGGAAAAAAGACCTAGTCGACACAACAAGTTATTTCAGATACAGTTCTGCAAATAAGACCACAAGTTTTAGAGTTACAAAAACACTACGGTTATTTCAGTATACATGCTACGAAGATCGTTTTAGTAATTAAGACCACTTAGTGTTAGTCTCATATAATGGTCTAATCAGAAAAACTTCACGGTCTATAAAAGGCACAAAGAGTGTAAAAAACACAACCCTACTGTTTAAAATATGACCAGGATAATAAAAAGGCACAGTTACGAGTCTACAAATAAAAATAATAACAACCTTTTTTTGTAGTTTTATAAGGCACATAAACAAAACTACTAAATCCTATAAATAGCCTGTACGACATTTACATGGCGGACAAATGTACTTAAGTAGTTGCTGCATTGGTTAGTACAATGATCGGTAAGTAGTTTCAACAGTGCATGGTTTTGATGAGATATGGCTTCGAAGCATTGACCCTGTTAAAGTCCATAGTGTATGTATGATGCAGCCTGAAGTTTGTTGCTGAAGAATTCATGATAGTTAAGTGAATCTCTTGTGTGCACACAGAAGTCATGATCTTAAATGATTGTGCAATATCAGTTTTATTGTATTGAAAGTGTAAACTAGTGCAGATAGTGTTGTGTTGCCAAATTGTTTACATTTCATTACGTTAACATATTTAATAGGACAGAGTTCTAAGCTTTTTATCACCATGAGAAAGTATCTACATTATTTTCAGAGGTTTAAACCAGAATAGTTTTATGTGTATCTACGTGCGAAAAACTCCATGTGATTTCTACATGATAACCAAGGATTTCAGCTTCATTACAGTTCAGCACTATATTTGTGACCAGCGTAAACAACAACTGGTTATGTACAAAGCGTTGTAATAACTTTATATACAGCCCTTACTATTTCTAACAGTAACTAACAACATTTTGAAAATAACAAGTGATTAAAGCTTTCCTTTTGTTCTGAGGCATTTACAGGAGAGGGAGAGAGTTATTATATACAGATATAGGAAAAAAACTGGGTTCTAGGTATGTTTCGTTCCACAGAACTATCGAAAGATACCAATAAACACCTCTATCTAACTTCTTCATTCTGGAACAACCCCTACAACCTAGAACCAGCAAGTTTCACATTGACAAAAAGCCGAACAATCAAGTAATAGACAGAGAAGAATATCTACGGTTAATCTGTCATTTAAGAAATGTCGAAACTAAAACCACCCGTCTTCTGTCAGGTGCCGCGAGAGTCTTGTCAGGCACTCTGAGTAACGTCAGCCATCTTTTTTAATAACAAGTTTCCAAACACCCCCGTGTCTATCATAAAATCTTGTCAAATAACAAACATGATATTAAGATATGGTACATTATCTCATCGTTTGTGCATAATGTTTACACAAACTATCACAGATAGGGTTTTCACTGATGTAGTACTACGACGTATAATTTGATTTCTTCTGATTTAACAAACACGTCATTTCTCTAGTCAACTACTCTTATAGCTGTAACAGTTGTGCAAGATCTGTTGACCCATGTGTTCATGACTCAATTTTAACTATAATTTCTTTCCACAATCTCATGCATATAACTTCTACCGCTCCAAAAAGACATGAAAAAGGAAGATTCAGGCGTTATCTGTTCAAAGGCAAAGAATATAACCATTCATTTCTGTTTGTTAAGTTAATATCACCTTGAAACTTGTTTTGTTGTTTGATGTTACTTCAAACTTACATAGGATCAGATCTGCACATACTCTCTACAGTGTTGTAAGTTATAGTGGTATTATTTTTGCTCTGTACAAGTTCAGACCAGCCAAGTTGAACAACCGTTCATAGCTCCTTCTTTGTTGTGGCTCAACTGCGCTTCATTCTTGATCTTTTCTCTGACTCCCATTTTTTTCATTCTTTATCTTTTCTCTGACTCCAATGTTTGGGATAGAGGACTAATGCTTTATAATTCAATCTCCTTATAGTCCAATATCCTATCTGTAACACATAGTCAACCTTTGCCAAAACCAATCTACCGTCTATTCTCTATAAGAAGACCCACATTCTCAACAGTTTTAACATCACGTTTTACACTGCTGTGCCCACTTTGGTAAGATTCTTCGTCTAGCGTTAGTGAACCAGTAGTTGATTTGGTTGATAGTTAAACCAGTCTGTTTGATGAGCATAGCCTTCTCGTCGTCGTTAGGATACGGGTTGTCCTTGTGCTGACGTAACCAGTCTAACATAATCGCAACAGCCTGTGAACGAAAAAATAACACAATTGTTATAAAAACCTTTTGTATGAATAAAACACGAAATTAATTCTAACTCTTGTAAAATGATGCATTGAAGTATAAAGTAGATTGTTTACATGTAATATATCTACAGGTTCTATAAATAATTAAGTTAATAAATATCTATTTCAAGAATTTGAGCATATTTAGAAAAAATAAGACTTTTTAACCAAGGGAGGTAAATGTGTTTAACAATTTGTAATCACAGAGTTCTTACTTGTCTCCCTTATCTTTTGCAACAGATCAATTAACAGTACTACCAAATACCTTTGTTCTCTATTCTATATTTCTTCATATTTAACAGGGCAGTAGTAAAGTTCTTTATAGTGAAGTATTCATACTATAAGGGTGTTCTTTAGGTAGACTACGGTATTGTCATACTATGAAACCATTGTTGAGATACTTATATCTATGTACTTTGATTCAATGGAGTGTCTTACAGTGAAGGGCCACTAATAGACCTTTAGACCAACAAAAAAATAAAAAATCTTAATAACAGAACGGTCTTAATATGAGCTGCATTATTAGTGGAACTTGGCTTCGTCTAATTTACAACAATTTTTCCAGCTTGTTGATACAGAAAAAGTAGCAGATATTTGTATAATTATCTTGAGTTAAAAAGAAAGCAAGCCAAAACAAGCATTCCACAGTACTTACCTCTTTCGGTAGACTTGGGTGTTTCTTGGACTCTGGTTTGTTTGGATGGCTACTACTACTGACCACACTACCACAGTCACTGACCGCATCAAAGTCCGGCATCAGTTTGAACCCTGGTGACATCATACCACCAAACTCTAGACCCTTCTTAGCTTGAGGAGAAAACATCTGAAAACAGAAAGTGCACCACATTCAAATATCAAATTTTTATATCAAAAAGCAAAATTTCGTAAGTTATAACTAGATATTAAGCTGGTTAAGACGTTTTAAAAAGAAAAGAAAAGTTCTTTTGGGAAATCCACCCGGACTACAAGAGGCTAAAACATTCAAATGGACAAACAGAAACCATCAGTTCAAGAATAAAACTGGAGTTCAAGATTTGATGATTAGGCCATTCTTGGAGCATAACCGTATATAATCTGTACTTCAATAGACCAAGGCAAATTAAATTAGAACATCGATTCATTTACCACTTCTGTTAATGTTCATATTAAATACAGAAAGACGGTAAATCTGCTGCATTTCAAGTCTAAGTAAACTGATTGAGACACCTAATCGTGCCAATGACCATTTTTCTCATTAATCTTCTATCTATTTTCAAATTCTCAATAAATCAGGGAGTATGAAACTATTGACTTTTGCGCGGGTTTTATGTATTTGCTATCAATAAGACAACCCACACTGTGCACTTTTCAGATTAAGGTCAATTATCTAGCAAACCCTTCAAGCCCGTCTCATCACCCTCACTTTCATAAAACGACCCAATTTTTCTCCCATATAAAAGTTCAAATGTTCAACTGTCCAAACCCCCGACCATTCCTCCATGCCTACTAGTTACGGTTCAATATCTACCCAAGCCGGCAACAGGAGGTCTTTAATTAATTACATTTGTTAAAAACTAGCATAGACTTCTCTACAGTTCCATGACAGTTTGAAAAGAAAAGATTGATCAGTTTTCATAGGGAACGCTTTCAAACTATGTAATACATTTCACTGCTTTCCAATATTGGAGTATTGATTGTAACACTAGTTTTGCGCTAATCTTCAATCTGCATCAGGCTGCAAGTTAACAGGTTTGAGGTTCTCTAACAAGGAAAAGCTGCCAGTCTCTCACAATATTACAGGTAACAGACCAATATCTCTGTCAATGAAATCTATAAACTATCTAATTATTCAAATCCCACTGCAGTTTAAGGAGTACTGTGCAATCATGATCTAGATTTGAAATTGTCATGTCTGCTGTCTTCAGTTTAACAAAGCAGTTGTTTAAGTCATTTAGTGCAAGAACTATCGAGATTTAGTTTATATTAATGTATTTTAGTTTGATTGTGAAACAGGCAATTATGCTCATGTGAACCAAACTCAATCTGTTCCTGGAACTAACCAGTACCGAGTAATGAGGGTAAAGTCTCTTGCCCAGGTTTACAACGGTAGCTTTTTATGGGGTTTGAACTCATGCCTGACAGGCCTCCACAGATTACTAGTAAGAACACAGCACATCTACTGATACCTAGACATAAATTCAACAAAGGTAAATATAAATGTACTATTACAAGAAAGTTCAAATCAACAATTGATATATTTAAGATTATTGATCGATAACGCATTCTTTCGAAGCTACATATTTCACAAGACTTATGTTAATCAATAAACAATTTATCTAAGAACAAATATGCAGATTCATCGTTATTCAGTGAACATTCAAAATAACCCAGTCCCCTTCCATAGACCAAACAGTGTTTTGTAATTCTAACTATTTCAATGTCAAATTTCAACATTATCAGAGTATTCCTTGGAACTTTGTTTTGCTTATAAATGATTCAAACTCCATATATGGTTCCAATTTAGTGCGAAACATTAAAAACTAGATAGCATTTCCCCAGATTGGTCTCTTCAGAATGAGTGGATTATAAATTTGAATCTGAGTTTTGCTTGTTTGAGCTTCATTTACTGATTTTCCAGGAAGAGTTGGCTGCACATGAGGTTTAAAGAATGTGATTGCTGTTCCATGAAAATGTTAATTAATCATCTGACAATCTGACAATTAAAGGACACAGTACTCAACACTGCACACGCACAAAGCAACACAACATTAACCTACAGAGTACCTATTGCTCTTATATGAAGACTAATTAATTTTACAATAAAGTCAAGAGCGTTTAAATGAGATATATATATAGAGATAAATAAATGGGTTATTCTATAAAGTATGCTTTCTGTCAACTGTATAAGTAATTAAAACACGTACAAGATATGCGTACAATGCTTCCTCCATTGTGAAACAAAGACCACAGATACGTGATGGTACATTTACATCAATAGTTATATTGTTCAGAATCTGGAGTGAGGTCATGTAGAATTGCTACCAACAAAATATGCACCAATGGTAGGGAATGCGGTCATGAAAAAATGCCATCAAAAAGTGCACCAATGCTAGGGAATGCGGTCATGAAGAAATGTTTCCAAAAATGTACCAATGCTAGGGAATGAGGTCATTAAAAATTGCTTCCAAAAATGCACCAATGCTATGGAATGTGGTCGTTTGAAATTGCTACCAAAAATTGCATCAAAGCTGTTGGCCCAGTTTCCATGGAAATCAATCAAAAGTTCAACAACAAAAATATCATCAAATCAAATCTGCAGTCAATATCAATGGTCATCCACTGCATGAAAAAAGAAGGGAAATGTTTTTAGCCCATATCAATCATTATTTCATCTATAACTGTATCTTCCCTGCTTTGTCAACCAGTTACACATACGTTGTACAATCATAACATATAAACGTTCAGCGGTATCTATCAACTACAACCAAATCCATGTAAACCATCCATCTCACCGTTGTGATCCTAATACAATGAACAAAAGGTAAAAGGCAAAGTTTTTTCCCAATCATATAACCACGGCAACCAGTTTTTTTCCTAACAAAACCATCAAAAGCCCTAGAATCTGATGGATAACGTTGCGGTAACATAATGACATTGCTGACCCTCTACACACAATCAGTGAACATTTTGGGCTTGACGAATTTGTTAACATTTATAGCCGACTTCAGCAATATTTCAGTCCGATGAACATTAATAATTATATCTTCTTTGTTAATGAAGAAGAATTATATCCTAATGTCTCATAAGATTTAATATAAGGATTTGTAAGTCAGAAATTGAGAGAATTGAATCTTGACCCTTTCATTGTTGAAATGTCACTTTCACATTTAGAGAGTTCTGACTCGATATACAAGATTCCAAAATTATTACTTTTTAAAATTTTGCTGAATAATTTGAGATTTTTAAATTTATTATTTTCTTGAGATATCAAAGACTACAAATAATCTGCCAGTAATGGATACGTTAAAATGGATTAAATGTGTATAGACGAGGATTAACAAAGGATCAACTCAGTCTTGAAGTAACCCCTAAAAAACCCAGGGTGCCAGTTTAGCAAAAAATCCCCAAATCCTTCCCTCTATATTACAATTTGGAGACAATTTAACAAGGATACAATTTTCTAGGATCAACTTAGTCCTGCAGTTACTCCTAAAACCCAAGGGTAATAGTCAAGCTATAACTCCCTGAACCCCTTACCTCTATGCCCCATCTTCAATTATTCAACAAAACTTTATTTCTAATCAAGGAAATAAATTGTCACTAGCATTGCACCATAGCTCTCTCTAATGACTTCACTCAGACAATCAACCATTCTAATTAAAGGAGAGAGGTGGTGACATAGCCTGCTCTAGCCGTGTCAAAGTAGAACATTCTCTTCATAGCATCCTCCACTTACTGCGCCAGATCGCGTACAAAATGGACTGCAGTCAGGTTAAAGCCACATAAAACCGTGTTTTTTTGGTATGTGCGTTTTCAAATCAATGGTGATACTATCTATCTCAACCAGTAAAAACGTCAGCCCTGGATAAAATATATTCTAGGCAACTATAGATACCATTGATTTTCTATTAAGGTTTGAGAGTTAAATTGATTGTGGTGTTACCTGGGTTCTTGTTAATTCAATAACGCCATGGAAAACATCCACTTTGACAAAAAATAAAAAAAATGTTTAAAAAACAAGACAAATCCGAGCATGTAAACTACCGGGATGTTTTCCATTTGTGTAAACTCCACAGCTATTTGGCACCTCGTTCCATGCCAGCATACCCTTGAAAAGACTGGATTTACTGCTAGGGGGAGTCCTTGAAAGGGGGAGGGTAAAAAAATATAATTAAACGAGAAGTGGTTTAAATCTCCCTAGAGACAAGGAATGATGAGGTGTTCTAGAATTAACAGCCAACAAGATACCGACATGTCGCACACACTCACCCGCACACACTCACCCGCTTTATCTAGCATTTCCTGGTATATCTCAAGGTAAGGAGAATAACTCTACCAATATACCATATACCCAGGATAACTAGGAGAAAGTGACAAATCCAAACTAGAGCTACAGAACAACTTTAGGGGTGAATGTGAAAAGGCTTCATCTGCTTCTATATTCACCAGCACTTAGAACACGTTCACCTCTCACACTGGCTACTTTCTATGGTCATGCCCATGTAAACAAATAATTTCAAAGTCAACTAAAACAAAAGGCTTTATCTGGGAAATAAATGCTATGTAAAGGACCTATATTAAACAGATTTTAAGCCATTACTAACTCATGTTTGTGTTTCCTGAACTTCACATACTATTTATACCCACCCATAACTTTTGAGTCTCTATCTAAAGTTAAAAAATCTGGGAAAAATGTCATGTTTATATTTCTCGTAAGTTTTTCGACAAACATTGAAAGCCCTGCATGTACATACCATCACATTACCATTAAAAACTCAAGGGGGGATCACTCTATTACAGACACAAGTTAATGCCTTCGGGGTAAACTCTGTCATATTTCATGGTCATAATCTCAAACTTCTATACCTGTCTATTTAATGTACATTAACAGATCAGAAGTTATAACAAGCAACCCTATTAACTTGTGAGTTTATAATTTCTAATTACAAATAAGATGTTGAGTTTTTTGTTCGGTCTTGCAATACACACATGTACTCTGTCGAACATTACACAGCTACCTAAACAAGCTGCAAATATTTTCCGTTTTTATGTGTCTCAACTTTTTGTGTCTACCTTTTCAATGTTTTTATAACTTAGTAAAATGGTTCACTGATGGCTGTCTGAGGTCAAACTTGACAGTAAGACATGTCTACCTGTAATTTTGAAACTTAAATTTTGAATCTATGAAAATCAATAATTCTGCCAGACCTAGAGTTTATTATGAATTATGTTTTCTAACTTGTTTTGTATCTAAATAATAATAGATAAAAGAAGCTCCTGTTAGAAATCTATAGTTTGGTTTTTGGGCTTACTTCTCAATGTAAATGAAATAGTGTAAAGTTGGTATTGGTTGTTATTTGGGGAGGGCAACTGTTTGATATCTCTATAGTTTGAAATTGGATATGTGAAACTGTACAATGCTGAATTTGTACCAAGTGTGAAAAACACCTCTTTGCACAATCCTAAAAATGTGTCATGTCTGCAGAAGCATATATTTTTGCGCATATAATTTTTTGTTGTTTTTGTAGAGAGGACAATAACATTTTGCATATATAGGCACTGACAGTTGTGGATATAAATGTATGTTACTTGAAACTTCAATCTTTGAATTTGTGCTTCAACTAACCAACCATTTAACTACAAAATTGAGTGCCCCATGAAATAATAATGACCCGTGACCCCACAGCAATACACGTGTAAGGCAGGGGTTAATAGGACTTGTACTTTTATATCCAACTGCAAACTTAACATAATGCATGACCAATTAAGAGTTGGGCAACACCAAGTATTTCCTCTCTTTTTTTTCTCTACTTCGTGACTAGCAGCGTTTCCACCACCACTTTTTTATTTTAATGAATGATGCGGAAATGCAGCAAGTTATGTGAGGCCTTACATCGGTGTACAAGCACTATAAAGATTTTTATCAATGAAGACAATCATGTTATAGTAGCAATAAAAGCGAAGTGTTGATTTTCTTATTCAGCTGGAGTAGAAAGCGGGTCAACATTTGTTTTTTACAGTTAAACCTTCAGAAACAGACCAACCTAGCAACTGTGTTTTTGGAGCTATATTGCCTTGATGTGTATATAAGTGCAGTTAAAACAAACCAACTGAAACTATACAAAATGTCTTATGATTGAGTTGGGTCTTTCATGAGGTGGTCATTGTATATTTGTTTAACAATTTGTCTTTGCTAGAAAAAAGTCTAATGTACTTATTTATCACCTTGACAACTGTAACCCCTGTCCATTCAAAGCAAGCGATACATATTAAAGTTGACAATGCCCATCAAGAAACAGCATCTCTGAAAAGCTTTTAGCTACATTTTTGTTATGCATACCCATTAAAAGTTACAAGGGAGTGTATAGTGTCCAGTGGTATCTTCATATTACTTTGGTTCTGTGCATTATGAAGCAAACAGATGAACGTTGACTTCTTTTTTTTAACACTGTTAAGGTCATCTATGCATAGCTAACATCCAGACAGTATAATTGGAAACAAAACTGTTATTGACTATGTCATAACAACAGTCTCACCCATTGAAAACAAACAAAAAAGATGAAAATATAATTAACACGCTTCCATTTTTATTTGTTGAACTGTAAGAAGGAAACTAGCCAATTTATTATACAAATTCAATAACATCTCACTTTTTAAAAGGACCGTTTAAACAACAATATCTGTAAGAAAACTAAAATCGCAGCTTTTCTCCTCAAAATTAAACCACATAAATTCACCCTCAATATTATAACAAGCACACTAACTGGTATTTTTAGGATGAAACCTAGCTTAGTTTTTTTAAGTTTTCTTCCGTAATGTTTAAACAATTATAACCCTATCCTTTTAGTAAATTAAGTGCCATTTGTTATAAAAAAATAAAATAAATGTATTTTATGTTTTTCCCTTCCCATGCACTATTTATTTGTCTTATGTGCATGGAGCTAAATCAATGTTTATGCTGAAAGTCTAATACATTTCTGCTCTGTTATTACCAACAACCTAAACTTTTTGACCTCTCTATGTATGCAAGACCTTAATCTCAGCCCCGCCAATCCCCTGTCTACTTGCTCACGGCCAGGCGATGTTTTGAAGGTTAGGGTCTCTCTGTCTGCCCGCTCATATTTGTGTCATTGAATTTACTCATGTGTGTAACCCTACCTTTAACTCTTCTACTCTTCACTATCATAGCCAGTATTGTTATTGTAAGTCATTGTATTTTTTGTGAGAGTAAAATTACTGTAGAACACTTCATAATCCTGAAGTTAAAAAGTTGCCAATGTTGTGTTTAAAATAAAGCCATTAGTATTACCATAACATACATGAAGCATCATTGATATAAACATGAATGGGTTACTATTAAAGAGACACATTTTGTCATGACAACTTTATCAATTTGAGACCTAATTGATCTCTGACTTTTAGCTAAATCCATCTCCCGCTAAATTTAATCAAGCACAAGTATAAGCTGTTTTACAGCAGCTATATAAACTACTACATAAAGGGAGTGCTGTTGTGGCAGAAGGTTGATTCATTTAGTTTTAAGGTAATGTGTTATCCATGAAAGAGCAGCTTCCATTGTGCACCAGTAAATGGTAGGTGCTTCGCTGTATTTTCCATCCCCGTTTTTTTCTTTCCGTTTTTCGATTATTATTTTTTCTACACATGTCTCAATACTGTCCGCGTATATGTTAAAAATTGCCTCACCTCCTCTTAAACCTTCTCACCACACTCTCCCCTTCCTAAGACCTTTCAACTGCCATAAAACTGTACAAAACTGAACGGTAGCCAGTAGCCCAGACGCTGTTTTAATAAATATGTCATTTACAACAGGCGAAACACTTAAAATTTGAAAATACCAATTAAAAAACATAATTTAATAAGCGTGGTTATACTTAGACGGACCATTGAAACAGGAGTCATGACTGTCAATAGTGGTTTAATTGTCTGTTGTCTCAGGTCGCCATAGTGACTACTAGTACTTAGCCGACTGTATCTAATCATTATCTGAACCCCTTCACTTTAAGGGCCTCGAAGAAATTATGCTACATAGGTTAAAGTTTCTTACATGTTCCCACAAAACTCATACTTTGTACACGACAAATCGTTTTTTCGCAAGCCAGCATTTTATCGACTACACAAACTGGAGCATGTTTTTACTTCAAATTTTAACACATTCAACATTGATATACGCAAATTCCTAACAACCCAAGACCCAGACCCAGTGAAAAAAGCGATGATAACTTACGTGCATGTCTTGGAATACCTTTGTGTGTATCTGGTATCTGTATAAATTGTTCAGTTTGGTTGGGGAGGTAGAGAGCTTATATAGCAGCTGGAATTTTACTGTACATTTGTTTATATTCAAGTAGCCAAACTGTTCACGATTTTTTTTGGTTTAATTCTTAATGCCTATATTTTGCGATATCTCCCTTTGTTTTGTTGTTGTTATGCACTAAAGTACCCCCCCCTCAACAAAAAAATGAGTAATTTCTTAGGGGTTCAAAGTATCAGATCAGTGATTATCTAGAATATAACAAGAGAAAACTACACATGGCAAGTTTCACCCATCATACAGTATATGAAATATGGGAGAGAATTGAGTACATATAATAAACTGTTTCAATATCAAGGAGCTGCTAACAAAATGGGGCCATCTGCTTACTTTATCGTCCCGATATACTGTAAAACAGGTTCCATTTCTGTTAGAACTGGTATTTGCTCTATGTTTGCTAAATCTTACCACCCTGAAATAACACATGTACCCTTTGTTTGCACTGTCAGTCTCTCAGTGCCTTAAGAACCCCACTCCCTCCCTTATCTCCCCATTACCCTCTTTTTAGTATACCTTTAAACATTGTCAACCCATGCCTTCTGAAAACTTTGTTAAAAATGGTGAGCTGACAAGATTTTGCTAATAATAATTGGATGACATCAAATACATCACTCTGACCATAATTTCTCTTATGATGCAAAACTTTAAACAAACTAATGCAGTCGCCATTGCCTAAGTGCTTTACGGTACCACACACAAGTTGTTCAGTTAACCCTCAAAACGTTTTATTTATATTTCATAACAGATTATCTCAATAGGCTTCCAGGTCTGTGAGACAAGCCAGGCCCTCTGTTCCCATGCTTTTGTAACAAATATTCACCCTTACTTGTGTCTGTAACTAATATCTTACCATATAACAGATCTAATAGTATAACAGATCGTATGAGAGAATAAGAAATGCTGAGAGAAAGTCAGAAAGTTTATGACCAAAAAATAATCTTAGCTTAAATTCTTAGGGTTATTTCAGACGGCTTAATAACTTTTTTCTTCAACAAAACATTCACCCCACCAAGCACTGTTAAGAAAGCTCTACCACCATTGCAGATTTTGGTGAATCAGAGATAATATAAGATACTCTTTCCTCTTTTATTAACTTTTTTTCAACTCTCCTTTTTTTGTATAGTACTTTGTTATAAACTCTACCTCTGCAACGAAAACTGGCAAAGGTCTGACAAAAACAGCAACAAAAACAACAACAAATACAGAAACAAAGACTTGGAAGCCATGAATATGAGAGCGTATGCGTGTCTGCATCTGTTGCCTACTCAATGCCAAGATTCCTCCTGCATTTGTACAACATTCGGTGTGTGGCAATCACCAGGTTTTTTGTTCACTGTCTACTCCATAATTTCCTATTATCCAATTTAGTACACTAGTAAACATTGAAGACACTAACAGCATTGCAACTTAGGTCAAATTTGTTGTGAAAATTCTCCTGTTTTTTTATTTCCACGTTGTCTAACTGCAGATTTAGTTGTACCAATAAAAAGATAGTGGGTAAATGAACTGTGCTGGCCTATTTGGTCTAATGGAATCTAAATTACCCCTGCCAGACAGCATCATTGCCAACTGGTAAAAGCACTTGCTGGTAACTGGTACAAGAAATGTGTATGCACAAGACCAACTTATTGCAGTAAACTGGTGAATGCACTTCTACCATTACCCATACGTGTAACTGCATGCTCTTGATCTGCCAATCACAGCACAAGTAAGTATCTATTACCAGTACAAGCAAAATGTGCATTTATCTATTTGCAACACAAAGTACAAGCAAATGCAAGTAGTCTGACCAGGTGTGAAATGTAACAGAAATACAAGTAGAAATCACTTCACTGTATTTCATATAAGCAAACTCATGAGTGAATTTGAACAACCAATATCTAAAAGCAAGTTCAATTTCCTTTCTACAAAGTGTACATGCATACAAAGTGTGCCATACTCTACTGCTTTATACTGGTAGGTTAAGAATTGAATAGCCAGACCTGTCACAAGTTTCAAGTGGAGACCTAACAATTTCAACCGCAAAACCCCAGATTGTTTGTTTTCAATTTTCATTGCTTTTAGGTTATCTCTCCATTTAATCTTTTAATCTAACGTGAATAGCAAGCCCTGCATGAGTCACAGCACCAAACATTAGGGGTAGACGGGTAAAGGAATTTCAAGTACAATACAGCAACAAAGAACCTTTTACCTATTTACCATATGTGTGTTTACAGAGCCTGTTCTTTCCACTTCATTTACAATTTGGATAAAAATACCACCTCTGCATGTCAGTTTGGAAACGGTCAGGCAGATATTAGCTAGATGTTCAGTTTACCACAGTACAATTGATTAACAAAGACAGAAATGTTACCTATAATGCAACTGGTTTTTTCCGAAGATTTGGGAAAACATGAAACCCAGCTGATATGCTAGCAATGCCACTCAGTGTTCTACTCTTCTACCCAATAGATTCAGTACTTTTATAAAACCAGATGTCCCTCAAGTCGCCATGGTATCCTGCTGGAGTCTGCACTTCCACTAAAAATACATCTAGTCAAGCCTATTGCCAGCTAAATCAGTCATAACAGATCACAGGCTGTGTAACTGTGCCACTAAATAAACATTGTAATTAACCCAATTGCAAATGTTATGGTGTTTCATTTCTGCTACCCTTGTAAATGCTAATGTTTTGTTTCAATTATCCACGTGATTGCTATATGTTGTTTCTTTCCATTATCCATTGTGAACATTATATTTCCACTATCCCTTCTGAATGCTGTTTTTTGGTTACATTATCCCTTGCGAAAGTTATGGAGTTTCGTTTCCACTACCTAAATGGTGACCTATGATAAATTGGTGATCCTGTTTACCCCTCATTACATGATAACTCTCAAATACACTAGTACACACTAACTCTTGCAGGATGAGACTATTTGGTGCAGTATTCATCAGTTATCTAGGCATGACAGTGGGAGACAGTTATCTAGG
>ENA-OREC01000593-OREC01000593.1-marine-metagenome-genome-assembly--contig:-NODE-593-length-14964-cov-12.450796_pt1 | contig 14964 bp, 5 predicted proteins | sample MGYA00248626_ERZ508543 | MGnify/ENA primary metagenome ERZ508543 (study PRJEB26211, sample SAMN05518279) | marine metagenome | isolation source: Puget Sound, Washington, USA | host: Bankia setacea... | reverse complement strand
CCGAGATCTACACTCTTTCCCTACACGACGCTCTTCCGATCTGGGGAATAATTGAAATAGAAACGCATGTTTAGAGAAATTATGGAACATGTTGTTCATTCTATAATTTCAATAGGAAACAAATCTGCCATTCTTAATAGGTGTTATTTCGAGGACAACATTTGTGAACGATTGAAACAAAGCTAACAGTGTTGTCACAGGCTGGCTAAAAGGTTTGTTTGTTTTTAAAGATGAGTGTCACACTATCTTATAGTGATAATCGGTTTGGCAACGTCTACTGAAATAATTTGTTTCCAAATGAGCGTGCAGCAAACAATGAAAATTACAATGCTGGATATTATATATGTCATGGGTCATGATGAATAAAGAAAAGTTGTATTCATTAAAGTAATTTCAAAGCACGGACTGTTAACATTGACTGATGCTCACTTCTATCCGCTAGTTTGGGATTAAGCAAACAAAAACAATGAGATTGTTCGAATGGAAGACAATTTATTTTGAAGCACTGGTCTATATGTCAACTATATTGTTTAGCAAATTATTTTGATTAAAGAGAAATTGGAGAGTTATACACGGAAGATCCAAACACATAACATATTGCCCTTTCGTTCATAATGAGAGTGATACATATATGTAGAGGAACCTTACTCTACGATATAGCACTAGATAATTGTTGTCCTATACACAGGATTCAGTAAGAGGTTTTATTCAATATAAACATTTTCTCCAGGAGGATTATATTGCACGTCGCATCTAGAGTGAATACAAGATAAATTATGTATAAAAGTTCATCCTAGCTGAAAGGGTAAATCATTAGAATTGTGAGAGTGTGCCAGAGAATGAATTAACCATGAAATATATTTGGTGGTTGGTGTGTATATTTAATGGCGATTTTACACAGCGCCTGTTAAAAACTTGTTGGCCTATTAGGTGCCACATAGGACTGTTCCGACGTACCTGTAAACCACAGACATTTACGATTCCCGGAAAGCCAAACACTGAAACAACAATAGACATCAGTGACCCGATGAGTGTCTGGTTCTAGAACAATGACACACGTTTTGCTATCAGCGAGGAAACATACATGATTCATGACATCAGAACTATTTATCAGGGGTTAAATTGGAACGGAGCTGACATCTATTATCTGACGGGATGTCTGGTTGAGAAAATCCCTTGAAATTATACCTTTTTGGACATAGGAAAAATGAATGACAACCTTTAAACAATCAGTCAAGAAACTCCGTTTTACAACACGTGATAATAACATATATGTAAACAGTGCAATCCTACAGCACACATCGTTAAATGATATAGTAAGTAATGACCATGTACAATGGTATGGCGATACACGTTCGGAATTTATACATCGTTCATATTTCGTTCGCCATTTAATATTCGTACCAGTGTACGTACTTCGTATTTCTCATAGGTTGGTGTATATAAATCTTAAAGGTAGTTACAGTTCAGATAGTGTTAATGATTGATTAGGTTCTTGAGACTCCTAGAACAGATTTAGTTACCATAAACAGTATGCTAACATCCGTCGTCAACGGGCCTGTGTAGTTATATATGGGGATACGACAGTAAAATTACACACAATCAAAGTATAAAGAACATTGCAGTGAGCGTTATTCTAGTTCAAGCTGCATATACGGAAGCATACGTTTTAAGATTGTATGTTTTGAGAAATCGTAAAACTTCTAACTGTGCATTCTTTTGTCGTAGACATAGCTAGATAGATATATAATGGCTAGGATTTAGACAAGTTAAGGAGCATTCTTCACGTTGGTGACAGTCATCCCACACATTCTGTCAGCTGAATCTGTCTTCGTTGGGTTGACGTGGCAGGAATGAAGATGACACAGTTTATATATACTCATATAGCTACGATACATTGTTTTCGTTCGGAAGGGTGTAATTTAAAGGAACACAGCAAAGACAGAGCAGAATTTAGTTTTTGAAAGCAGATATCATTTTCTGTCTGTTTAGAATGATATTTGATTACTATTTTATGTCTACATGTATATTAAGTTCATTGCATACATGGCCAGTTCTTAGTTGATAATTCAGCTTTAGTTATGATAAACTGATTAAACTGAATTAATTATTCGATGACTTCAAGCTTGAATTATGTTGTTATCAGATATATATATCTTCTCTCGAATGTTTAAAAGACAATTGGAACTTGAAAGAACAAAGTGTATACATAGGTTGTTTTAAACGTGTTTTATAAACGTTCTTAACATAAGTAAAGTGTTTAATGTTATAGTTTACCGTCCTAATATGAATGATCGCATATTTATTTATTCAAACAGGTTTTTGCAATGTTTTCTTCTTTTCTTAAAAAGAATGTACTCGCTTAACAGAACGCTGTCTCAAGTTGTGTTGTCATGTTTCAATGTTGTCTAGCAGGGTCTTAAAGTTTCAATTCAACTTTTACCGACAAGTTTGAACATGCTTTTCATGATGTTCGACAGATTATACAGCTCTTTCACTCAGTTGTTAGCATGTATTCCCAGGGGAATTTTGCCAATTGAGACACGGTTTAAGAGATGTTACGAAACCAGTTCATTTGGTTTGACAATTAGGTATTTGAGAGAAGGCTTTTTAGAGACAATGCGGTTTGTGAATTGTTTTTATCATTGTACTAGTGACGTGTGTTTATCTCGACAAGTGTATCACATGTCAACTACGTACAAATGAATATAACACCATGAAGTCTGAATCGAAGATAACGAGTAGTCAGCAGTACCGTTTTGGCCTTCTGAATTATAAATGAACCTTGACATGTTTACCACATCAACCACAAACAAATGCCTAACCCTCATGTGTGATCTTACATCATCAATATGTTACACAAGGTATCGGCAGGCGGTGTTAAGCTACTGATCGAGAGCATAAACAATCCATTAGAGTAGTGTGTAACCCTACAGCAACACGCTGCTTTATTTGTGTGACGTTTTGGTTTTTGCTGCGTATTGATAAATCAACAGCAGTTTGTTAAACTATATATGTCAAAAAGGAAGATATTGGTCATTGTGACATTCACTAACTGAATTAACTACTTCTCTTGAACACTCGCTATACATGGCTCTGTTTGGTGCGACTATCATCAACGTGGTGTACTTAATTACATTTAAAAAAACATAACAAACACTATATGGCAAATAATGAGAAATATGTTTAGTTTGAAGAGAACCGGTTATGTGGGTTCGAATCACGAGCCGGTCAAATTCCTGAAATGGGTAATTGTTTATCTGATTACATCACTATTATGGTATAAACACTGAATATCATTGACAATGTGAAGTTTAGTGTGTTCACAATTGTTCGTGGATTAAGACGAATGTTGGCTCTTAATTCTACGTTGCGTCGTCGTTTGTGTATTCCGTGATGACCAAAAACATTGCACACAGTAAAAGTACTGCTCCATTAAGATATAACAGTGTCTGCTAGGGAAAGCATAATGAATGGCATTACCCCAAACTAAATACTCAACAAGATTACAGAACCATGCTACTATGATGACGGTTATTTTGAAGTGTACATTATGCGCATGTGATTGATATAGGTATGTAAGTGACATGGAGTATGTATACAAACTAACCTATTATTGTAGTTCTGTTTTACCATCCACTCGTTTTAACCAACATATAACCAAATTACTTCAACACCTTGTTTAATTACGGAATGTTACGGCATAGAAGGGAACATAACACATTTAGAGGTTAACAATCTCGTTACTTCTTGCGCACGGCAGAACGTAAATTTAATGAGCTGATAATAGGAACGATCATATATTCAAATACTATAGATGTAAACACCCGGAAGAGGATTTTACTTAGTGTAGAAGAGTGTGTCTGTACTCAGTTACAAAACAAAGACTTAGCTCAAACTAAGCCTTTGATATGTTTTGTTTACGTGAATTAATATGTTTTACAAACCCTGAGTATTTCTCCAGACAATAAGGAGCGTCTGACAGTACTGTGGCATACATGTATCGACAACTGGTGTGTGTGGTGTTTTTTTTGTAAATCACGTGAGTGCAGTAACACATATTATCTATTCACAATTCACATGCAGATATTTTGTAATGTGATTATATTAAATAACTTAACACAAGCTAAGTGCATCATTATTCTCCGATATTGTTTTGAAGGATCCCAGGGGGACTAATCGCACAACTGTTACAGGTAATGGACCTTTCTCCGAACATGTCTTAAACACTGTTAATATGACGAATTACAATATTCTGATGATTTATCAAAACCAGATGCCTTTTCAATTTTGTTTATAACTTCAAAGTACCATTTATATGGAATAAAACACTCCATATTCTGATTATTATGATTACAGATGTAACGATAATCAGGTAAATGTAGCGTGTTAAGCAGTTCAAGCCAAGTTCATCTTCGCGTTATCGTACATGTATGAGTGCATGGTCGTTATATTTTAAGGAACAAGTTTCTTTCTTTAGTCGTGTTATACGGTTCTACATGTTCTCAGACCTCTTGAATGTAAGTTTATCTCGGCAATGTTCTAGTTAGCCTTAAATGCATATGAATTTTCAATTTCAACTTAAAAAAAAAGTAAAAAAAAGTTGGTGTACTAATGTTTAACAACATTCACGAATTGATTAATCTGCTTGATTAATGAACTAACATTTTTTATAACTGAATCTGAATAAGACGTTTAATTCGGGTAGCACCTATTGATCCATATGAATGTAATTGTACCTTAATACCTATTGTACCTATTATTCCTGCTAAGCTAATGGCATTGCTTATGGTGAATACTAGATCAACGTGAGTAGCATTTACAACATGTGAATATATTCAACCTTTGGTAACGCAAACGTTTAAAGATAGTCAATGACCGTTTTTTTCTTTTGTTTAACACATAACGTGAATTTGTGTTATCTTATAGTTAACATGTTATAAGACTTTGACTTTTTGATTAAGTTGTATTGCTACCAAAGCGACATTTAGAGACTGTCGTCAATTATAGTTCATTGTATTGGCCTTTGATTGGTGTGCAGAACTATATTAGCTAACAGGTTTTATAGTTTTATAATATAAAAAGGGAGGACCTGACCGATGTACCTCATTTGGTAGTTAATTGTGTTAAACTGATCGTGTAAACTTCAAAGAGCGTAGTAATTGCACTTAGTCAAGAATCAAGGAGTTCATGTTGTACTCCTGCTGTTTTAATGTTAACGCTTTTGTTACTCATACCTTTTTTCTTTTATTACCAGCGTTTAAACAGCCGTGTCTTTCTGCTCATGTGTTGCATCAGTTTAATCATATTACTATGGAAACTTTAATTTGACACCAACGTCTTCATGTCAATTTACGCAAGTCATGTAGTCGCCTTTCAATAGCGAATACCGGAAGTCAACAAAACAACACAGCAACCTTAATAGTAAAATCACCAACACAAGCATCTTTTAGTATATTAGACGCTTATCCGGGTGTTATTGTTTTCGTCTCCACCCCAAATCAATTATATGAATGACGATTAAATAAGTGTATCATTTGAAAAAGGGAATCATAATGACACGTATAAGGAATCGTTAGTTAAAAACAGATTAAGCAGTTCGCATTGTTTCTATGATGAAACGAAGTTACAACAAGTATAAACGTTGACGTCGAACTGTTTTTAATGAATGTGTGTCTATCAGCCGCATTTCATCGAAGAAGAAAATACAACCACTAACACTCTATCATTCAGGAAAAAAATATCCTAGTGTTTTGCAGAGCTATTAATAACGTGTTTACCATGCTTGAATCAGGACGCGTGGCCATTGACTTGTATATTCGCTAATGACATATAGTGAAAGGAGCATGCTGGTTAGTTCATATGTAATACTCTTGTTTAACATTACCCTAAAACCTAGGTTGTCTCATCATCATTAATAGCCCATTTTCCCTCTGAAGTTGCTTTGTATATTGTTATGAAAAGGAACTTAACTATTGTGTTCTACTATGTGAAAGTCATTTTTACGGATATATGATAAGAGCACCAGAATCTGCCGGGTCATGAAACACCCACAACAGCAGCAACAACCAAGGTACACAGTGTTAATGGCCGTGAATAGTCGTATCCACATATATATGATTTACGAGTATGTAGAGTTAGAAATCAAATCTGCCAGGGATCGAGTTGACGGTAAGAGCAGCTCGAATCAAACTCGACATGTTTAGATATCCTAAAGCTAAAGCTGCAGAAAAGAACATATACTATCCCTGACGGATGTGTGTTTAACAATATAGGTAATGAAGTACATTGAAATATAGTACAGCCTTATCCCTACATCACGATATACTCCACTCTGGATATATCATTTGAAATATTACAGTATGTCAGGGAAGGAAATACATGTAACACAACGTACACTTAACACTGTGGTTTAAACCGTTTTATGGTATATTATAACACTCTAAATTCAACCTTTGAGACACAAACAGTATATATACATAAAGGTATATCGCAATATACAAGTATGTTATACTCAATGGCAGTGATGTAAGCCGATTTTTACTGTTGAATAAGCTCATTAACCCTGAGGTAACCTAATTTTATTATGGGCGAAACATGCACGATTTTAACATAAATATGTAATGTAATTATCAGAAACAATGCATTCATTCAGTTTGATGTTGAAGGCAAAGTTGTAAAACGCTATCTAATATGAATCACTAAACTAAACTAAACATACTGTGTATCCTTTTGTCAACTGTACGTGGTTGGCTTAAATCAGGTCCAGTTGAGTGTATAACATTCTATCTCGTTTATGTTTAAAACTGAAGTAAACGTGTTTTGAATATTCTTACATTTCACATCTTAGTTTTGTGCTACAAGTTTTGTTGTGGAATTCTGAGATAATGCGAGGTTAGCATTAGTGCATACTCATCTCAATAATGCGACGGTGGAAGAGTTGCATGCGAACTAGTGGGACTCTTGCACATTGGTTTCACGGTGTTCTAGATCTGTACAGAGTTTAAACATTACCAATTGTTTGTCTTGTTTTGTTTTGTTAATCAATACCGTTTTATCTTTTTTCTGGCAATTAAAAAGACATTTAACAAATCTCTTTATGCAACTCATTTACGCGTTTTGTGTTTATAACTGTAGACCAATGAATCACTGTGGTTTACAATGCATTAACTGTAAATGTCAGCAACATATATAAGTCTAATCATTAGAAAGGCATTTACACAATATATTGAATAGAATGCTCTCACCCATAAATGTTACCTGTTGAAGGTTAAGGGTGTGTGTTTAAAATGACAATGACATCATCGCATTCAATTATATACTCATCTTTACAAAGGTGAACCTATGGAGTGTCCATGTACTTTTGCTATTGGTACCAGTTAATCTTTACTATCCACATCCTCTAAAAAGTAGTGTTTACTGAAGTATCTGCTAATAAACAAATAAAAACCACCCATGCTCATACCTAGTCAATGATTATTTTTACGACAACAGTTTTACGTTTTAAACATAGGTTTTTATTAAAGTTCAATTCGTTTTCACTTTTCAGTGTGATGTGTAAGCTTCCTTTACGACATGGTGGTATTCAAGAAGGCTTTTATTTGAACTATATAACTATGTGGCACCAATAATGTTATATTCTTACGTAACTAGCTGACTGTACATGTGACGCATACACCTATAAATATGAGAGTCTGCCAGGAAGGTATTACATATGAGTATTTGTTTAGATTCATGACTTTTAGTGCGAATCGGTCAAACTTAAGGAGAGAAATAGTTTGTTAAACAATAAATGGTTTTATGTTGTTTGTTTGTTTTTTGTTGTTGTATATGTCAGTGCCTTATGTAACATTCCTTGTATTTAAATGTGTCAATGACTATACCTTTGGTTTAAACATATTTTTATTCGGAAATATTTACAGATACAAGGATAACACACATATATAAGTAAATAACTATATGTAATGACTATACCTTTGTTTGTAGAAGCAGTTGTGAATGTTCAAATTACACTTCTATACAAACAAGAAATGAAACGAGACAGTATGCTTTCCCATGGGTTTCTATTCTAACGAGTTTGACTGTCCGATATCAATAGCTGATTATATTCGTACTTAAACATCTCAGAATTGTCTGCTCTATATGATGTGTATACTCTGCCTGACACAGTTGTATATTAATAGTACATGTTAACTTCTCTCTGTGAGTGTCGAAATAGTATCCGGCATCGGTAATCCTCGAATTAACGGACTTAGACGACGATTTAAAGCCGCTGAATATCAGTTGGAGCTTACTTCACGGATATCTTCATGACATTCTTATAATGCCATTGGGTTAAATTGTAATGTGTATTGAATTTAGTTGATTATCATATCAATAGAGCATGCTTCTATAAAACTGAAGGTCATCCAAAAATTACAGGACATAGTTATGAAAAAACAATATACAATTTCACCTCTATGACTAGCGTTTATAATCAGTAATCGTCATGTTTCGTTTCAGCACACGTAGTTAAATATTTATGTTGCAAACATATGTTGAAAACAGAAAACTACTTTTTTGTATACATTGCAACAGTTTTTGTTTAGATTGAAGAATTTATTTTCCAGTTGATTTTTCTAAGCCAATTAATATAGCGCGTTAACTAACATATCAAAACAGGTAGCAACTTGTCATACAGTAACATACTAAATTTAACATAAACATATATGTACTAGTAAGGCAACACTGTTAATCTTGCTTTGGCGATATTAAACGAATATGATATATGCTGTATATTAGTAAGTTACCGGCACATAAATAACTCATGTAAGTTAAGTTCATATTTGAAACTGTTGCTGCGAACGGTAATGCGTCTTTAAGCCTAGAACATGTCACCAGATCCAGGACGTAGTTTGAAAGGCAAGTTGTGGAAAATCAATTTGTCTTGATATCTAACTGCTGTATAGAGAAAGAATTAGATCCTTTATTGTATTGCTAAGGCGGCTCTTCTAATATTTATCTACAGAAAAGGCAGCCAATAAAACAATATTAACGAGAAAGTCAATAAAGTTCTCGCTAAATGAAATTCCTGTAGCGGATAAGACGTATTCTTCAAACAACCAATAACTACATGGACATTTCAAAGGCTTACTCAATGCCAAAAGCGTCCCGAGACAAATGGAAGTAGTTTATGGAAACGTAGAAATCGGTATGATTATAAATTGTAATATGGTGTTATGAAAAACTCCGCGAGCAATACTAAGTGAATGGGGATTTCAAAACTACTAATTGGGTACGACGTTGACCTTTGGAGTTTAGCAGCAATCTGTACGCATTGCTTGAAATAATTCAGGTAAGTTTCAACTTATAAAGAGAACGGTTAAATGAAAGTGTTCAAACAGTAAGTGATGATCCACAAGTCCTTGATATTAGTAGGTGTGTAATGTGATGCTAGTAAAACGATTAATACAGATATAATCGATGTTTTAAACGTATTCATTATCAAAATGTATCAGCTGTTATACCTGTTGGATCTAATGTTAACGCCTTATGTATATACATGCTCTTTGTCACTTTATGCGTACGATTATAAAGAACAGACGTATGCATTAAGAGTTTCTGTTAATATGAACTCACGTGTGGACGTAATGTACATATTCGTTTCTAAAGAGAAAACTATTCTGACAAATGTCAAGTCTGGTATAGTGATGGTTTGGTTCACTTACTAAATATGCAATATAGACGAAACAGTTCAACCCAATACTCTATCATTCTTTTTTTTATAATTGATGTTTAGCTGAAAGTAGAATTCAAGATAAGTAACATATACATACTCGCATATATATGACATCAGCGGTAGTATGACGATACTGTGAAGTTTGTAGAAATGATTTGGAAAGTTGTGATTTATACCGGCACGGTAGATGTATGAGATATAGTGTTAGACGTTGATTGTTATAACGCTCAGGAAAAAAAACTTACAACAGATAATTTGTTACATAATTCGTTCAGCTGTCAGTAATGTCGGGAAAGTGTTTCGCGGAGGAAGTTTTCCGTTCAGAAGTATGCAGCGATTGATCTACATGAGCTGTATAGCATGTAGACAGAGATGGTGATTTAGTACATTAACATCTTGTTACACTAAGCATAGTTTCAAACATTTCCATCATAGTTATGTGTGTTCATTATAAGTGTATAGTATATGTAATTTTAGTCATGTTTGTGTAGAAACAGACCTAGGGAAACTCTAATCTGAGTGGTAGGTTATTTGTGTGAATCGTTTAAATATTGCTATCGTCTTTTACGACATGTTTGAGCAGAAAAGAAAAAATACAATTACAACAAACATCTAAGAACACATAGGATAGTGATTTAGATTTTCTACCTTGGGTTACAGTTAACAATTCAGATATAAAATTATGAACATTATGAACATTAGCTTTGTTTGTATTTGGCATCATTGCGCATGCGTCTGCTGTTAGACAAATTATTATAAAAGTAAAATTCGTCGTCACTGAAAAAAACAATTTTAAAATGACGTTTAACTTCTGAATGAAACGACAGACCTGCGTAACTTATTCAATGCCTTATCTGACATTTGTTGGTTTTACAACGTCAATAAAATGTGTTGTAATGATGGTAGGAAAGGAGCTGAATCACATGGTTCATTAAGACTTTAATTGCCTCGATGCTGATCGAAAAGGTCAAAGAGGCGAAATAATTGTAATCGCAAACAAATCTATAATTGTTATTGAGTTATAAAACTATGCTTACAATTATGTTGTGGTGGCCTTCAACATTAGACGCACTTAGGAACCATTCCTTCATTTGTTAAGAACTGCTATGTGGAGACTAGAGTTTCAGATTCGATTGTTCACTACTTTTGTGTCCGTACCTGATAGATGTGTGAGAAGTCCACTATATAAGTTTGTCTAGACTAGTTATGTTATCAGTTGCGTGTATAGTGCATTGGAAGTGTTTTACCTTACGTTCATCTAAGGTCACCAAATACAATACCTGTACAAAATAACTTAACCAATCTATGTCACACTTTTGGTATCCGTAAAACTATCAAGTAGAAAAAAAGAAACAATAACATTTAACCGGTCAACATAGTCAACTTTGCTTTCAAAGGGACAGTTTCTCTCGTTTGTTGAGGTACAAAGATGACAATCCGATAACAGACCAATAATCTAAATCCCTCTGCTAGGATAAAACAATCCTAACATGTCACTTCCTCCTTACATATGTCCATAGTGTACAGTCTTACACAGGGCGTTTATTGCGGTCTTATCTGTGTATTGAGGGGTGTGATTATAACGTATATATCTCCTAATGCTAGTGCTTACATTGTAGAGGTTGTCTTCAAGAACGTTAAAGTATGGACAGTGTCGCTTGTCATTTCTAGGCGTTACTGGGTCATTCTTGGGCAACCAAAGTTGGTATTAAATATAATGTCCGGATCGCATAGGCAACTCCGACTGTATTTTAAACAACCAGCATATAATATTTCGAAACACATAACACAGCACAACAACTCGTACATGTTTACATGCAAACACAAACAGATGTAAACATCAATTAAAGTTCGAACATAAAATGGTGTTCTGTGAGTTTGGCTCCGTATATAATATACCCGCGGTCATCATGTGTTTGTATTTCCTTGTGTATATACCGCCTCCTGTAACAACACACTATTGTCTCAGGAGGATTCGGTAGATAACATCATTCGTTCCCCTTCTTTCTGTTTACATCAAACTGTCAGATGGCATTTGATAGCTTGTTTGTTGAAACAGAAAATACTGCAGTAGAAATTTGCTTCTGTCTCTTGGCATAGTTCGCCCATATTGATCACACATTCAAAACATACATTGGAGACATTGAAACATTCTATACTTTTACTGTGCTTAGTTCAGGATTTTAAGTTAATACTAATATCAGAAAAAGAAAAAACAACAGCTCAACCATTACATTTTATACGTGTATGATAGCATGTCCTGAATGATATGTTCACCGATTGATGTCCTCATGTATTACGTCCCTAAACATGATTTTGTAGTAGACATTTACAACAGATATAGTTACATGTGCCAACACGAGTTTACAGTTTGAACCATTGTATTGGAATACTTCTCAGGTGCACTGATTTGAACGGTTTATAACCCTAACATACATTGCTTATTGTCCTAAAACGTATATATACCAGTCGTTAGTGTAGGCGTATATGGGCATTACACGACCAATGTCAATCTTCAATTAATCATTTGATTGATCTTACCAGCAATCTACGTTAGTACTAGGATAGAGTTACCAAAACCACTCTGTATAAACCTTGGATAACGTCTTTGAGTGGCAGTCATCTATGCAATAACCAAGCTTGTCTAGACGGACTGGTATCAAGATATAGTTCAATATAGTTCATTTATCGGTTTACATTTTTACACAGATGGTAAGATATCTATAATAGAAAAAAAGATACAGTTTGTGTTAGCTGATAAAACGAATTTAGTCGTCTACCATTTAGCGGGCGCTTTCGATTTCTTTTATTCCGTCCAACAGTGTACTGTCACACAAATGAAGAGTCTGTCACAGAAGAGAAGAAATCACCAATAAGAGCAGCTAAATTCAAACATTGCAGTGTAGAGGGTAGTATTGTTCATCATATAACATGCACAGAACAAAGGTAAATGAGAGAGCACACACGGGAGAAATAGGCAAGTTGTTTAATACCATTATACATGGAACTATACACACCGAGTAGTTGTGGTATGATTGTGTGTTAGTTTGTTTCAACAATATTTGACGAGGGAGTTAATTTGACATAAGTAAATCTTCCATAAGACCCTTAATTGTGTTATTATCGTTTTATGCTATTTGATTTTTGAGAAAGAGCCAGTGTTCCATTTTAAATGCTGAGTGCTAAACAAGGGATACCATTTATTAACGTCTTTGGAATGACACGGTCCTTTACCGGGGATTGAACCACGGACCTCCCGCATTCGACGTCATCAATCTACCACTAGGTTATCGGGGTGGCATTTTATTTTATCAAAACGTGGAACATTTCACAATTTAAAAAAGTAAACATCTGGATTTGCATATTGTTTCACTGCAAGTGATGCCGCCTAGTAACGTTAATTTTCTGTCAATCTTCCATAGGGCCTTTAAAGATGGTATTTTTGCTATTTGAGAATTTAGAAAGAGCCAGTATTTCCCTTTTAATGTTGAGTGCTAAACAATGGAATCACTGCCTGGTACCACTAGGTTATCCAGACGATTAATAGGATGCGTATACTGGTAAAACGTTAGTGTGCATATCGTGTCTGTTGTTTCAACATACTTTTTTTCATCGTATATATACTCTTATATTGAAAACACTACTTTTTAAAAAGAAAATGATTTTCCCTTAAACACAAATACAGATATATAAATTGTTCGTTCTCCTTTATTTTTCATATTAAAAAATGTCAACTTACCTGGCTGGCTCCCCCCCCCCCCTTTAAACCGTGTCACCAATGTGTATGTGTTGCATTATACATATAAACTCATGTGTTCACTTTTTGTGAGTTGAGTGAAATACAGTTGTGTATCGTATTGTATATTGTAAAATGGAACAAATCGACTCGCATATGAGTGAAAGAAATGCTGCGACAACATAAACGAAAATAGAAAGCTTAATTATAATCTTAAACACATAGCATTAATTATTTATACGATCCCGGTGGTAGCGTTTGAATAGGTTGTGCCAGGAGTTGGAGGAAAAACTCAACATGAATGAGTTTACTTATGAGAAATTAGTGTATTGAACATTCGAACCCTATTGACATAATCGATTGTTTTCGTAAAACGACTACGTATTGTATTTAAAAAGATTGGTATTCAGCATGTAAGCAAATAATGTTTGTAATTGGTAAGCTATTATTTAGTTTGTATTAACTCCAGACAAAGGTCTCTTTGCGAAAAAAGTGAATTGATATTCTATTTTGCTAATTTTGAAACGTAGTTAAGCACACATCCTGTAGAAAGAGTATTCGCGTTCACAAAAATCCTGTAAAAGTAGCCAGGCTGTGTCCTATATCATTACAAATAAGAGCATTCTATGTAAGACATGTATCCATAGGGAACAATAGATAGCTACACTATCCTCTCTGAGTTTCCATTTACATGAAGATGTCAGATGGTATTTGTTGGCCTGTACAATGTAATAAGCAATGTTCGTCTCTTGACACAGGAGGCCAATTCTGATTACGACAATTACCAAGAAATAAGTATTTTTCTCCCGGATCTTACATATACAAAAGCGATTTATATACCGGTACTGGTCAGTTTTCCCTAACTTAAAGACAAATACAGATATGTGGCTTGAGTATAGGTCACTACCTTTAACAGTGCATCCAATGTCAATGGACGAGACGAAGGCTAGTATATTTCAGCAGCCCAACTTACTTCATCAACCTCATTTTTTTTAAATATAAATTCAACGGAATGTGGTCAGATGCCAGTTTATAAAGGCAATAACGTACCAAAGCTTGTCTAGACAAATTTACTCCAGATTGAATCTACCACTTTCTTGTTCAAGTCCTATTGAACTAGTCTATAAACGCATTGGTGAAGTGGTTATAGTCTATGTCGAGAAATACAATCCAATTAGTCTTGGTGCATTTTTGTATTTTGATTATTTTTTTCAACAACGAGTATACAGCTATTAGGACCTATTATAATTGCGTTGGTTTAGAACCCTATGATACAAAGGTTATGTCAATAATATTATCACACGACACTGAATGTTCCTGTAATATTCGTCCAGTTCACAGTCATACGAACTTGTTAATTTTTCAGAGCAATATGTGTCTATACAAATATACAAAACACAAACACATGAACGATCTACTACCAATATCTCCTATTAGAGTGTTCTCCTTGGGGAATATTAGATAACTGCTCCGTTCTTTGCTTTTACATGAACATGTCAGATGGTATTAG
>ENA-OREC01000592-OREC01000592.1-marine-metagenome-genome-assembly--contig:-NODE-592-length-14965-cov-12.186123_pt1 | contig 14965 bp, 10 predicted proteins | sample MGYA00248626_ERZ508543 | MGnify/ENA primary metagenome ERZ508543 (study PRJEB26211, sample SAMN05518279) | marine metagenome | isolation source: Puget Sound, Washington, USA | host: Bankia setacea... | reverse complement strand
TTCTGTAGAAAGCAATTACGGTGTTGTGTGTGCGTTTTTAGTAACGGAACCTATGACAAGTACGAAATGGATTGGGGACGAAACAGCGTAAATCAGCGTATGATCTGTTCTAGGCAAACTGTGCGTTCGTTTCCAGGCAATAAATAAGAGGGAAGTTTACCAAACTAAACACCCAATAAAGCCTCATATTACACAATAAAATGACACGGTGTCTGATGTATTGGCAGAAGGTTCTGGTCGCCACTCCTAACACTATTGTCTACACTAACACTAGAGGCATCGACAGTCTGGCCTGGAAAGTACGCCGCCACAGGGCAAAACATACGAACCTTTTTGCTGAATGAATGTACCATGGGATGAACATTGAGTGGATTCAGCTTTCTGTATTCTTGTCAATACTTCTTCTCAAAAAGAGTTTTATCCAAATTTGAGATAATGCAAAACGATACAAGTTGCCAAACATGGATGCAAGGGTGCTGTGTGACTTTGAATAAATACATACCAATAACTAATCCTTTGGTCTTATTTTGTGTTGATGAAACGCCACCTGTTCATTGTTTCCTCCTTCTAATGTGTTATTCTTATTTTTCGTCATTATATGTAGACATTGAACGAAGATACTGGCTAAACTAAGTAAGCAGTGTTTAGAGATACTATTTTACAAATACTTTAACAAATATGTTTGCATCAACCATGCTAGTCAAACTTGCCATCTACACTCGTGGTCCCCACCTCCCATCTGTTCTCACTTGTTTAAATGCTCATTGTACATTATATCATTGTCAAGGTGATTTAAGAGATTGTACAAACAGAGGAAATTGCTTCAAATCAGAAATAGTTTTACAACTGAAGGATTGAAGATACACCCGCACTTGCTGCTTTCCAAAACAATCAGTCAAGCGAAGAAGCTAAATAATGTTATTACGCGGAAAGTGTCAATGTTGCATCGAGGTTTATGCACGATAACAGTTGTCACTAATGACTGTTAAACTCAATCTTAAAAACTTGCACATAATCATATCAATCAAGCATTATAAATACATGGAAGAATATCCAAGTGAGATGATGCAGTCGATCATGTCCTGATTGCAATGACCTTTATAGTTTGACCACATGATGATCTTTATCGTGTAGTTTAACCTGCTAATACAGATCACGTGTCAACAAATACAACGTAAATATGTTCAACTGGGTGTTCTTTGTTAATAGTTGTGAAAACATGTAGGAGAACGAGCATACAATGTCCTAGATGTTAAATGGTGATTAAAAAGACACTCGAACATCCCTTTTTTGTAATTTCACACACCCCTTACTTAGAGTGTCCATACTTACAAAGGTTCTTACACTCGCAAATATATCCCCACGCTGTTGAGCCTGGTCAATTGATGAAGTTCAGGTTTGTTGATTGAATTGCATTGGGTGTTAGATGTCATAACGCAATTTTAGAGGTTAATATAGTATACCAACCACTAATTGAAATCCTAAGGGAAAGACAATCAATGAAACATGACGAAAATTGGAAACTAATTTATGCCGTTCATATGCTGCAATTACGCAAGACAATCTGTAAAAAATGACGGCCGAATGTTTCAATAATTAAAAGTAATCTTCCTACACTATCAGTTAACAAGGGTAACCCATGGTAGAAATCTAGAGCCTATATGCGATTAGAACAATGTATATGTCCTTCCAACGTGAACTATGAAACATGCATCACTTGTTCAGATATTGATGGCACAAGTGTGTGAAGATGTGAAAAGGTTTAGACTGTATAGAGAAAAGATGGTGATATGTAATCATTTAATTAGGCCTTGATTTGCAACCAGCATATGCAGTTTGTTTTCCACTATCACCCATACAAATACCCTAAAACAGCTACCTTGATTACATGATTCGCTTTTTGGTACATGGAACTTACCGTGGGTTTGATTGGACGCCATCTGTGGTCAGTGTTGTGGGCTGCGTTATGTATTTGGTGTTATCAAACGGTCGATCAGCCAACCCCAATTACCTACACTCCTGGGCTTTGTGCTGAATTGTCACAAACACCATATACATACAAGTTTATACCTAAGTCCATTTTTTATGACGCATAAGATGTTTTGGGTACTTATACGTTTCGCTATTTTCTTTGGCCTTCCTTAACATAACTCCAGTAATGGAGCCACATAACCAACTCATCGATCCAGCTCATAGCCATTCTTTGTTAATAGCTCACAATTTTCCCATATGAAACACAAGTTGCACGCAATACCTCGTACCGAAGATGTGTTACCACCACCCCGTTTCATTCGTCACAATCACGAAAAAGAAGCTTATATATACAGTGACGTTGACCCATAACAGAGGCAAATCCAAACATAGCTTTTTTACCGACTTTAAAAACCATCCTATTGCAACTGTTTTGAACGTTTTCACTGCGATGTGTGTGCGGAAGTTGTAGCAGCGAGATTAAAGAGATGCTGTCAATTTATGGTGAAGAATTGGGCAATTAATACACGCCTGAAGACAACTACTTGACTCGTAACCTATCATTGAGAATAGATAGTCTCTCCCGTCTATGTGCCTATAGTCGTAAACACTGGCACTACTTTGTTTGTAATTACGAGAGAAAAGATGTCACACTGCGTACGGTTGAATTTGAAGTTATGTTCGTGTGTTTATTTGCTGTGTACATACAAGTCGGTTAAATGTTCGTTTATGGTTTTCGTTGTTACGAAACTTCATATGTTAATATAAAGTATATGCTTGTGGAAGGTTGTATTTTGTACTGACAACTGATATATGTATACAACTGTAATGTATATATTTAACTATTCGAAATTAACAAAATTACCAGATGATGCGATGCCTGTAATTGTAGTGTTTTTGTATGTTCAAACTCAGTCAAACATCCCATTTAAAAGCAATACGTGCACTGTAGTATTAACCATCATAATAGTGTTGAACTTTTACAGCTCGCAAAGAGAACTTCAAATAACTGTCATGACAAAGAGACTTTTACAACGAAAAACACACCCTGTTACCTTAGCAACGGTGGGAGAATTGTAAAAGTTCAAAATATTTTAGAGGATTGTTCCAGTCACAAACGGATATAACTTGTGTTCCTTAAAAGTGCAGTATTCATTCATCTTATCTGCCATTAGTGCAGAAACCAGTATGATAGAATGGTTCCTCTCCATGTTCCACTTCCTTCTGATTCCCCATGTCAAAAAGGTAATGTTATATGTTATGTCTACTGAGAAATGTACCGCGCCTTGTTTGATAGTTTTCCAAAAACTCATAGCGTTTGTCTTATGATGTACGTCTGATAACGATACCGGAAGTTCAAAAATAGCGCCACCTACACCAATCAGATTCCTCGGTGAAGATCAGACGATATTGGATGAAGTAAAGGGACTTTTGTTTTATAGATGTGAATAAACAAGAGCGTCTAACCAACACAGCTCTTAGTTAAAACTATAAAACATAAACTGATATAAATGTCCTGTTAGCTCTTGAACGATCTGATCTTGATTTCTTAGCCAAATATTTATTGACACTCTAAGTTTACTCTTGGGACAATTGACTCAGCCAGGAAATGCTTCAAACATGTGATTATGCGATAAATGGAGACTTGTGGGTAATGATTTGCATAATTGATCAGATATGAACGAGACACGTGAACATTTGTTACTACATTGTATCAAGAAACAGTCTGTCTTGCAACAATGGTTTGTATATCCTTAATATGCTGGTTTACCATGACTTAGCTCTATTTTATTTTATCAAACGGTTTGTAAATGTTTGTTACAAGTAACTTGTTGCATTTCAATGCGATGCACTACTCTGTTCGTCTCTCAATGTATTAATGCAGTTCAATATGTTCAATAGCAAGACTGCAATCCACAAACAGTCAGAAGGTTATCCAGGCAAATCGTCAAAATCACAGACACGATATTTTTGATTGTGTTGATGGCGCAAGGCCGTTAAGCTTCCGGTCATTGGTGGCATGTTGAAAGATTCCAGTGTTAATATGGTCGACTTAATACAACTGTGTATACGGCCTAGTCACGGAAACAGACTAGGAAGTGTGCGTGCAGTTTGTCCCACGAGGCACAACTACTGCAGCAAAGGGTTCCTTGTGAGATAAGCGTAAGACTACCGTAACTGAGTGTAAACTATGAAAAAGGTTATGGTTGTTTTGTATGTACTCTTTCGTGTAAAGTCTGACCGGGGCATGACAAGCAGGTGGCCGGATTAGGGATATGCAGCTCGGAAACCATCGGCGTACAATCAAACGTGTCAACTGTGGTGTGCTGGTCTCCGTGTATGTGGAATGACAGTTTGACATCGGGGTATATGGTACGTTATATGTTGCAGTTAGGTTACACTCTGAGTGTAGGTCGACTAGGGGGTTAATTGGATGAAACGTTCCTGTCATCAAGGACATATGTGGCGACACCATGCATGTCAACACTTATAGCGACATGCTAGAGTACGGTAAACTGTCGCTCAGGATACCGTGTTACCAAACATGGCATGTGTTTGAAAATACAAGCCTAAGCGGTCCCCATACCTCAACATCTTCATATAATTTCCTACATTGTTTTTTCTCGTGCACATACTGAAATGATTGTTTATGGATGAATGCAGGTGTAAACAATACTGCAAGTCTTGAACAGTTCATGAATAAATGATTCATCTACTATGATAAAAGTAAACGTTTGGTATTTAAACAAAACGTCCGTCGGGAGCATGACACTAATATTTCAAGGTACACATTTCGGATTGTGACCATATTGTCAACACAATTATATTTACCCCATACTGTGCACGTATGGACACAGTTTGCACGGAAGCCTTGAAAACCACACACTCCCCCTCTAAGATACAATGGATCTTTGTTTACTAGTGATTGCTTTTTTTGTTTCCGCCATTACGTATGCTGTCAAGTTGGCCTAATATGTATCCTATCTTTAGAAGGAAACCTTGAAACAACCAGACAGTAAAAGAGATCTCTACATGTTTTCCATCTCATTGTCCGTCATCATAGATCTTGTACACGCAATGGCTACTACAACTGAGGAGTAGCATTTACATAATTGGGTAAACAGAACAAGCACACCCGGTATGTATACAGGCGTTTTTGGCGGGATAATTTGGTACAGACAACTTACCGGTTGGACGTCTCATTCAATTGGTTTTGTAAGACAGTTAACGTAATAAATACGGAAGTAAAACTCTATTTGGTTCTACCAGTTATATATAAAAAAAGATTTGTTGGAAGATTAAGTAGAGAATAGATATATAAGGATAAGATTATAACACAAACACCTCTGTGGAGGATTGACGTGAAACACTGTTGGACAAGGCTTGGTCGAAACACTTCCAGTAGGAATCGATCAAAGGCTTTCGTCAGACAAACTAGAACTTCATTTTGGACAAGGTTAGAGATAATGCAAGTCCACATGTGACTACATCCGATGTAAATTATACTGAGCGTCTTACACATTGCAAACTGGTCTATTTATCCATTACTAATCATTTAACAACACGGTTTGTGATAGTTTTGTCGAAGCAGTTGTAGTTCGAATTTTCAAGTCTTAAAAGGTACCTGCTCCCTAATTCATGTGAGTTGTTGTCGTAAAATTCTACACTCTAAGAAGTAATGGATAATAAATACACTACATTTAGGACGGAAACAACATGCGTACTGCGCCAGTCATCTTATGAATCTAGATGACCATATTTTAATTCAGGTTGACAGCTCATTGCTATATGTGTTTTGTTCGATTAATGTTTCGATACACAATTATATATTTACGATGATTAACAAGTAAGTTATTACATGCTTACATATAGTGTGTCTGACGTACTGATTACATGTCAGACTTATAGGTGTACACATAGGTTCAATGGTTCAAACCCAGCATAATTTAACCGTGAATCACTTCTCTTATATCTAGACAGATTTTTATTAAACTTTACAAATCACTGTTTTGAGAAATGGAACACAATTTATTACAAGAAAATATCAATCAGGGCGAGACATCAACGCATCAATATCGACAAATGTTTATTTCAGCACCAAGATTTCATATTGGACCCCAAGCTGATGCTACATGATTAATTATATTTAACAGAAATACGCAGACTAGCTGTTCTCATATGATTTAAAGTACATAAACAACACCACATACCATATAGGAAATCAAAGAAACGTATGAAAAGCCCATGCTTGCTTGAAACGCATAGGCTATATAAAAAACCAAAAGGTGTGAAATAGAACGAAAAGGTGTGCGAAAAGAAACCATATGAGTATAATACCGAATGACTCCGTATTAAATATCAAACACATATAGTCAATGACTGTAACAGAAAGAGAGCTTAATTGGTGTTAGTTGAACGCGGGATAGATTGATGCTCGCGTGACTAGTACCGCCATCACTGTTTAATGTCTGTAGATTAGATCAATACTTTCCTTGTAAACAGTAAATTAATTGCCCCGTCATAGGTGAATGAATGAGAATTGTTCCACTGATCACAATCTATACTGCCTTGTTATACACGCTTGATATCCCGTTACTTTGTACTAGAGTAACGTTCGGGATAAAAAAAATATTTAACTGCGTATTAAACACGTGCTTAGTTAAGATCATTGTGTGCAAAGTCTATCTATACAACAACTAAAACACTCGTTAATAGGATTTACGTGCATACACATATACATAAACATGTTTTTCTCTTGTTGGCATTTCTTAGTTGATTGTGAAGATATGCTAGTTGTATATGCGTTAAGTTTGATAACATTGACAGCACCCATTTCACAGTGACTGCATGCTTCCAATAAATACTATCCCAGTTTATAGTAAAGCTTCAGACTTCAACTTCAGAAGACGAATTAAACTGCAGTCAGATCTGTATCAACAAGTGCTTTATGAATGAAAACCAAATTGAAATATTGCGCCTGACAGTTCCTTATTTTACTGAGATTTTTTCCCAGTACGAATTTATGTAAATTGTATTGTAAAAAGCCCCAGAATTAGATTTAAATCCCCCAAGGGACCTTAGTTTGTTTCGGTCATTACGTTTGTTGTTGATATGTGGGATAGTGTAGACATGTAAAGTAACAGTTATAGAAGGAGGTACCTTGTCTTGCTTGACGCTTCTTGTAACTAGTTGCCAATTCCTTTGTTAGTCCTAGTCAAGAAATGTTGAGTTGTAGTTGAACTGAGCCGACTGGATGGACAAATTCTGTCGGAAGCTATGCATAATAGTTGTTATCTTAATTGTAAATGTTAGATCTAATACAAAGACGAGTGATGTCTGCCCTTTTATCGCCCTCTCTTCTTAAAGTATATAATATGGATGGGTTAACCGAACAATAGCTTTCCTACACTATGACCTTTCAATACAGTAAGCTTCCTGGACACGCCTATACCATAAGAACAGTTGTTTCATTGCAAGACAAGCGTTCGATAAATCAAGATACACACTGATTAGGGAGGCTGTATGCTGATTCATTTGCTAATAACAAGATAGTATTAGGTCACTAAGCCACAACTGCATGTGTTTCTTTAACTAAGGATTATCAAATGGTCATAACAAAGCAGTTAAAGCCTAGCTGTATGTTTGTATATCACTTCCAGATGCAGGGATTGCAGGCGGACACCAATAGCAACGCGTCTAGATCCGTACATCACTCGCCTCAAACAAGAGTAAATATTAGCGTTTCTATCGTAAAGATTGTAACATACATTTAATGGAATCACATTCTCCAGAGTTGGTATTTGTAGCATTATAGAGAAACAATGTTGTTGGTTTCTGGACAAAGTTTACTTCATTTTACATTCTTCAGGCACACAGGTCCTTTTGATCTAGTGTCACAGTTCGATGAATCTGATTTCGGATGCTAACATCAGGTTGTAAAATCACAAAGTATATACCAGTTCCAAAGATCGTATGGACGCAATTATTATTCAATGCAAACAAAACGTTAACAGTGATAAAACGGCCTACGTAAAGTATACATCCGTACATGGTTAAAATGCAACGCCTTAGTAAAGATTAAAGGATTAGCATAGTGTTTTAAACATTTTAAGACAGCATTGAGTAAGTATTGCTTTAGATCTAACGTAACTTCAAACGCACCAGCATTATGCATCAATCGAAGTAAGCATAGCAGCTTCAAGCAAACCCTATCAGAGCATACAGGACTACTAGGCCACAGTTACTATATGTCAACTAATTGTGTTCTGTCTATCACAAATAAAGGGACACCGTCGATATTTAATATCCTAAGTCTAAAGCCGGTTGTCGAGTAACATGGATAAAGTTAAGGTTGCTGAAAGACACAATGGTGTTCTATAAATATACAGGTGAAGGAACAATGCCACCCTCGTCTGCTGTAAATCACACACCTATCTCCAAACATCAGTCAAACAGACGCCATTGTTTTTCCTGGAGGCAGTTTATGTTGATCGGTGGAGAATATCTGATCTAATAACCGATTTAATTCCTGCCTGCAAGTGCCCTGTTACCATGCATTGCACACAAATCCGGTTAGTCGCTTATATAACTGCAGACAATACAAGTTTCTCTGTCTTTCAAACAAAGTGTGTAGAACGTGCGCATAATTCCCAATTAAGGCACTGTTCCAATACTGGTCAATTCAATTATCCTCTATATTGAAAACCAATTAGTGAAGTCGGTGCTCGTAATTTAGGGTAGTATGTTCACAATTGTTCCATTCAGACAGTCATAATCAGTAGGGAAAGCAATATTACAACTTCACTAGGTTTACGAGTATTGTACGAGTTATAAAGAATAGTTCGTCGAGTACATGTCGGAGTTAAGTGACTTTGAAGCTAGCGTATATTATCTCTAAGACCGGGAGTAAGTAAGATGAACTGTTAAATCTGGCTCAGTGTTCACATGTTTGGCATATTCAATCTCGCCATCGGTCTCAACCATGTTCAGGCAAAAGTGCTTTCACAATTTTAGTTCAAACACAATTATTTTGTTTTGTTCACTGGCCCCGAAAGCTTGCACTTTATTGATTGTGCATTATATAAGGGTAGAAGTGTTCAGACCATGTCGAAATAGATTTGCAAATATCATGTATGGGACAAAGTCAAACATCTCATTACTACTATTTCTGCCAATAATAAACATACAGGTTGTTGCAGTATTTACAGTAATTTCCAAAAGAATGAAAGAAAACTCTGGAGTTTCAGTTTATGTGTAGTTTCTATGATATATGGTGTAATTGTAACCCTTTAAAAACGTCCGGCTAAAAGATAATCACTTCCTGTTATAATGTTCCGCCTACTCAAATGTCCTTTTAAAACAACAGTGACGACACTTTCAAAATATTCAACACTAATGGAACTCACACAACACGCGGCGAGAAGTACCTTTTTGTTTGAGTTTTTTCCAACAAATTTCTACTTTTCCGACATAGCTCCATTTTAGTCATACTTAATCCAAGTGTGAAATGTGTGATCATACGTTATGGTCCACCCAAAGGAACCGATGTACTATCAAGTGAACAAAACGACACTTAATTCACAATCCATCTTATATGTGGTAAAAAGGAATTGACATTTATAACAAGTTGAATACGCTAGCTCAAAAAGTACGTTGAAATAATGTTGACATAGAAGAGTGACTGTAATTAATGTGCTATATTTTCAGATTCAATTTTCAAATACATGTACTTAACTTCATACAGTGGATTCTTCAGCATTTGACACTTTTCCAGTCTTAGCCAAGGAATAATTAATAATTCCTTTTGGATATACCAACAAATGAAAGCAGTAACAATCACAAAACGGCATCCAACCATCCAGAAAAAACTCTAGCTTGTAATAGAATCATTTCTACATATATTATTTAAAGTTTTAAGTATTAATGCTAATTTTATTTAGTTTTATATATGTATAAATAACATCCAAATTAGAAATGTTTACTTGACTTTAATGTAATTTTTTTAAAAAGATTATTGACGATGAATGTGCTGTAATCGTCCCGTTCTTTCCTTTTCTTGTCCAGGCTTCAATATATGAGCCGACCCATGTGTCATTTCTTATACTGTTATATTTCTATAAGCTAAATATAGTACTCTCCACAAGCAGGCGACATATTCCAAGACATCAGCTATTTATGAAAAGTGAGATGTCAGCAACAAATAAGCCGGTATGAAAGTCCATATGACCCAGTATCAAGTTAAGTAATAAAAAGGTAAAAGCGCTATCCATCAACTTTAGATTTAACGTCTATGGTGAGAATGAGAGAGTGAGCACATTGTTTTAGACCAAACCAACTTACTTTAGACAACAAAGATTGACTTGTGAACTGATGAAATGCGACAGAACATCAACAAGCAGGCGAACATAAAGGTTTCACTTTTAATGGCAGCAAATGGCAGTGCGGCAGACGACAATTCTGAAAAAGGCGTTGGTTAAGAATGACGTTTATTTTATTTTCGATTATTGTTCTGTTTCTTTTTGTGATCCAGTTTACACAACGTTGGTGTATGTAATCATTGCACGTTTTACTTGTAACTTATTAATCACACGTGTGCACGTTTTTGTAAGACATGCACCACCTGTTTGATGTATTCCCATAACAAAAGTTAGCATATATGAAGCATTCCGGAGTGTGTATGATTAATTTAGTACTGTGTGTTTTATCTCTATTTAAAGGTTACTAGAGAGTGGAACTATTCTTTCCAGGAATCACAGTGAGTTTTACCAGTTCGCACTATGTTTTAACGAATACATCATTAGATCATCTTGCAAGGATTGTTTTCATTCTGACTACCAAAGGACTAGTTTTGATAGTTAGTACTCACGATGTATATGTCATTTTGCTCTATATTGTCATTAGAACAATATTTTCAAAACACCTAACTATATGTACATGTATATACAGCATAGTAGTTAATATTTTGTATGGTTTGAGGGTCATACAATCTCATTCAATAATATATATATATATGCGTAACCAAGTGCTCGTTTGTGGTCCAATGAAAGTTCTCTTTATAAAATCGTGTTTGGCGTAATCGGAACGTCTTGGTGATATACGCTAAAAATACTCATAACTCGATACCAAGCCTGTTGAAGGCGACGATTTGATTAGCTACTCAAAGGTCATTATATGAACGTGACCTCTTACGGAGTGTAGTCAGATCCTAACAGCGGAAAGTAATGTAGCTAAAGTTGGGGGCTGATTTAAATGAGATTGAGGGTCAAACGGCATAGTAGTTTGTTAAATATATTACCTCTATGAATAAAGTCTTTATTGATAGCATCAGTATCATTAACATTAAGAATACTTTCAACTTTAAGTAACTGTATGAATAATTACAGCTATGTGGGTACCCGGTGTGTGTCGTTGTACTAGTAGACAATGCAAACTAACGAATACTAATTTAGCAGATTTATTAAAATTGGAAACCATTTCATACCACAAGTAGACACTGACATGAACAAAGTTGCGTGGTTTCTGTTAGCATCATGTTTTACATTACTTAATTGAAGAAAAAAAGTTAACTTTTTCTGACTGCTTCAATTCTTCAATGCTTTCGATTCTCAAAATAATTTGAACGTGCAATATAAAATGTGTATGTTCAATTTATAGGTGTTCATTACACGCATTTATCATATTGGTTTCCGGCTTCTTTGTTTGTTTATCATGTATTATTAACCAATGCATGTTGTCTGTCATTTACATAGTTTCAATTACATCCAGATATGGAACTTATTGCTTCCCAAGGACGGTACATGTACCCACCAAATTGTGTTTGTACCATTGACTGACGAAGTACAACTGGTGAATATCTCGCCTCTTCTCTTGTAGTTTGAGTGGAACAAAACATAACACACATTATCGTTCGATACGTCACATTTATAAATCAGACAATGTTTAAATTGAGGTGTGTGCGCTTAACATTTTGTTCAATGCATCAATAAAATGCGCTAAAGAGCTGTTTTAAGTTTGTGTTTTTTGTCGATATTACATTTGATATCGCGCCGTTTAACATAAAGGTAGCAGAAAAAAGTACGTATTAAATTATCGCAGTTTTGTGTTATACAGATGCTCATTTTAACTTAATTTACTCCACCAAATAGCGAGCTGCTCTGCATTTATACATTGGCATGCAACGTGGACTCGAGAATATAGCATTAAATATTCATAGTTCCTGATAAATGCGAATAATTTGACAACCTATGACAAGTACATGGCATATTGGGGGAATATCTCGAGTTATGGCATGTACGGGATATCAGAGAGGCAAATACGTCTACACATACACACATATCTTACTGACTTCCTTCATAAACCACACGTCTTATCAAACGTACAACATTTTAGTTTATGATTCATTTAAAAATGTAATGAATAGTCGAGGTGGTGAACAATTTAACAGATTTACTCCTTTTCCATTATTTTGATTTTGTCACATTATTTTATTTTAACCTCTCATTACTCTAGACCTTATGACAAAATGTAATACTATTTAAAATACTAAATGTGAATACAAAGTACAAAGATAATGCTGTTCTAAAATACCTAATTCCTAATACATTTATCGACTTACCGATCTATCAAATTGCTACATTATGAGATTTGAAGGCATCATGATTTATACTGTACTTACTGGGCATTCGATTCAGATTCATTCTAAACAAACAATCATCAGTGTAGGCTTTAAACATAAACAACACTCACCCCGATAATGGGAAACTAAGCAGCATTGTCATGTATATAACTATATTAATATGACATCGTGTTTTCACCGTTGATACTATGCACACCTGCTTGATAACAAGGATGTATAGTTTCTGAATACGCAAGTTAACATAATGAAAGTCCAAAGGTGGCTGGTCCAACACGTTTATACTCATCAATTAGTCAGTAACCTAGTTTTTTTCCGCCAATTTGGAAATGCTGATGGCCACACAATTGAATTAGTATGTGAGCACTCATTGTTGCTTCTGTTGGAAGGGGTTAAAATGGTGCACATCAAAAGCAATTCTAGTCCAAGATGCGGGACTAGTAACACATTAAACACTTGAACACGTACTGCTCTAGTCGGTTTATCTTAAAGAATATAACACATTTCATTTTAACTTTCTAAAGTGGTATGGCATTCTTTAAATATGTAAAGAAGACATGTTAAAGTTATACAAATGTACGACGAAATAAGTTTCTATATCAATGTATACTGGTAACGTAGTAGGCAGAATGTATTGTCTAAACATATATTCAAAAGCAAATACTTTGTAACAAGTGGGTGTTATGGGGAATGACACTGAATCTATCATAAAACAAAAGGTATTATATCGCATATCGCCTGTAGAAATAGAAAAAATCTTTAGTACAACTGTAATACGAAAATTTTATACTGATGGTATGGCGCTAAAATATAATTTCTTGAAGAAAAATACCTACTCAATACATAGCCAGACATATAAATTGCCAGGAGAAATACTTATCTTTATAAACTATTACTGTTGAGACAAAACGCCCGCTTGAAACAGCTCGGACTTGTAAATTGGTTTCAAAATCAGAGCCATATGTTATTTGTTCAATGTCTTAAAAAACATAGTAAAATCCTGTAGGCTATTGTTTCCTCAACAAGTGCTATATACATAAATAGCGAACACATTTGACAGAACACGTGCGGTTTCAAATACGACCCCGTAGTGTTGCTGCAAGTATTACTTGTAGATTGGATGTAACTTTAGATTTAAGAAGTACTTTTCATAACGGTTCAAATAAATATAAAATCATGAATATACTAAATGTGTATATAGAGTAATTGTTTTAACAGAAATGCTTTTCTTTCAGATTCGTCTTCGTCATGGTAACAATAAAATCATTAACGACAACATACAACGCCACCTACCTGTGTTCCACTGATGAGCACTATGATGACAAGTGTTGCACAAAGTTGTCTGAGAAGAAATGACATGTTTTATTTATTTAAGTCCGCACCACACACGTTCTAGCTGTAGTCACTGTTGTGTTCACTCCGACTTCTTCCTCTTGCTTAATTGGGGCACCTGTTGATGTGCGAGAATAAAATACTATATTTACGTCGTAGCGTTTTACTCTATCGCAAATCTACCTTATTACTTATTACTAGTATTAATTTCAAGTTGGTCAATGTTTGCTGTTAGTTTCTGTATCATGAATGAACTCCCTAATAAAATGAGTAAAAATCCGCAATATTCAATTAAGAACTTGTTTTTATCGTTAGACATTCGTGAGCATGTTCCTTTAAACTTCGTTGTGTTTATTAACTTTCGTATATGCTTTTCTCTCGAGCTATCGGTCTATAGTTTACTACATACACATTAGATCAAACAATTTCTAAAAGAAAAAAATACATTTAGTTTGAATTACCCGGTTTCTGGTTTTCAAGTTACAATGTATAAAGTCCAAAACTGAATGAAATATCCCGAAAGAGAGTATCGGAAAATTGCAATCACTTTTTCCTCTATAAACTGCCTGCCCGTATTTGAATTAAAAGCCAAATGAGCGAGCGTTTAACTAAACCGAAACAACTAACAATCCCCTATCAACATCGACTAGGAAACAACTGAATGTGAATAAATCTCTCAGTATTAAGCCAGAGACAAAAAAGTCTCATCAAATAACCTTAAACATCAACTAGAAAACTTTGAACGTTAACCGTATAAAGAAAACAACGACAATGAACGTTAGTGCTGCCCGTACCTCGTCAGTTATTGGTATATCTGAACCTCCTGAAAGATCGCCTCGTTTTATACTTTCTCGACTTCCCCCTATATGGCACCGTATCAGTGAAGTATTGTATTTATGAGCACCAAGGCCCGTCACAGTGCTAGGGCGGGGTGGATGCACACATATACAACAATAACACAAGCCATGGCGTATTAGACAAGCCCATGTGATATAAAAACAATCAATAAACATGTATGAAAAATGGGGG
>ENA-OREC01000591-OREC01000591.1-marine-metagenome-genome-assembly--contig:-NODE-591-length-14967-cov-12.139893_pt1 | contig 14967 bp, 7 predicted proteins | sample MGYA00248626_ERZ508543 | MGnify/ENA primary metagenome ERZ508543 (study PRJEB26211, sample SAMN05518279) | marine metagenome | isolation source: Puget Sound, Washington, USA | host: Bankia setacea... | reverse complement strand
ACATTTGCTCTAATTGGACATATATAACCTTTTAAGTAAGACTTCGTTGACATACACACTTAGGTAGGCTACATTTGCTATAATTGGACATATATAACCTTTTAAGTAAGACTTCGTTGACATACACTCTTATGTAGGCTACATTTGCTCTAATTGGACATATATAACCTTTTAAGTAAGACTTCGTTGACATACACTCTTAGGTAGGCTACAATTGTCCCAGTTGGACATATAACCATTCAAGTTAGGCTACGTCGACATTGTTTACTCTTGTCTAGGCTCTTAGACTAAAAAGGTGATCATACAAGAAGGTTTCTACGGTTTCTACGTGACGACTGATTTTCGTCCAATGGTGCCGGTGCTACTATTGAAGCTCGTCCAGTAAAGCTGTGTGATGGCGGGCTGTCCGGCGTTGTTTCGTTGATCAGTTTGTGTGTTAAATGTCGTCGAGAGATGTCTGATTTCAGCGTTGTCTCTGACGCAATAATTGATAATCTTCTATCTAAAGGCCCGTTGTTCAAGTTCGGGGCAGGGTTTTCTAGCTCCGAGGGTACAAATTCTGGCTTGAACAGTCCAAAATCTTCACAACCGGCGTGCCTGAACCCATAATACAGATGGAAGTTTCCCGCGATAATTGGAATCACCATACCGATAATAAGTAATCCAGTGAGAGCGCAAAAACAGGCAATGATTCGGCCAACGGTCCCAGTCGGATAAGTGTCACCATACCCTACTGTTGTCAATGTTATTAATGACCACCACAACCCTTTGAAAATACTTTCAAAGTTCCCCGACTCCTCGTACTGCTCCGCACAATATATCAAACTGGAATATACTATAAGAGTTAACATTACGAACACTATCAGCAGAGTAAGTTCCCCTACACTTGCTTTGACTGCTAAAAGTAGAACCCGCATACCACGATAATGGCGGGACAGACGGAATATTCGGAATACTCTTGATACCAACATTGCGTCCATAAAAACCATCAACGTCGCTTCGGTGAAACCCTTTTGCCAGTAGAAAGGATGGGTAACGTCCACGATGAGTCTCGCCCAGGACGGAACAAGATACAAAATGTCTACCAGTGTGTACCAGCTATGCACTCTCTCGATAATCGACGGGCAAACAATCAGACGGAACACAAACTCCGCGGTGAAAAACATAAGGCAGAAAATGTCCGTGATGCTAATGAAGTCGGGTGGCTCTGTAGTCAGCATTCTGTAAATGGTCGTGTCCTTACTTAGCGTGTCGGTGTAGTGGCGGGGAAAGACATGGTCGTCGTCATCGGCGCGGATGAATATGTGTTTCTTCATCGGGTTCCTTACTGATGGTACTGTTGAGATGAAGAGGTTTATGATGGTGATGATTATCAAGCCGTAGTAAAACACTGCAAACACCTGTAATAAATGAAATACATATATAGTCAATAGTAGTTTAGTGGTAAGAAACTTCTCGCGAGGTATAAGGCTTAAGTAAATCACGCTCGAATCCGTTCCTTGAACCAACTAGTTCTAAGTTATGAGAATAAAGTTTCTTTCTCATGGAAACAACGGGTGTCTTTAATGGGACTTGAAATCACACGTGCGTTCTTGTATTATGTGTCCTGGATGCTAAATGTACGTGATTGTTTATTTTTCATTTGTTCAATATATAACGATAAGTGTTTGTAACTAGTCTATTGTTGGTGAGTGTTATAAATACAGAATATCATGATGCGTTATGATTCTATCAAAAGCTACAGAAAGGTAATTAAATTAGTTTACCACATGTTAAACAACAGTTTTTTAGAAAGCATTAATAGTTCGATTTTTTGTGGTGGTGATGGTGATGATGGTGGACAAGGTAGTGATGTTGATGGTGTTGATGATGGTGATGGTGGTGGTGTGATAACGGTGGCGACGACGATGATGAAGATAATTTTAAAGAATTACCTTAGCACAAAAAGATGATTCGTGGTTGTCTATGAAAACCCATGCCTTTGTCTTGAACCTCTCCCACCTGAAGATAGAAAGTACATTATAGTAGTCTTGTCAAAGGAAACTACACCATTAAACGTATACATGTAGCTGTAAACTAACATATAAGCAGCCAGCAAAAAACTACCCGCTCAAAATAGTCAATGTATATATATACGCTGTTTATGCAAACTCGAATTTGTAAACGGGATGACTTGCAAAAAGGGCATGAATTATATATATAGGTGTTTGAACTATTAATCCGGTAATTAAAATATGTATCATGCCAAGTATAAAGTAGTAATATGCTTACTACCAATAAATGTACACATTCACTGGTAATCAAATAGAAACAGTACTTCAATGTTTTAGTTTATACTAATTTAGTTTAGTTCGATTGTGAAAAAGGACTAAGTAACTATAAGGCTTAAGTAAATCACGCTCGAATCCGTTCCTTGAACCAACTAGTTCTAAGTTATGAGAATAAAGTTTCTTGCTCATGGAAACAACGGGTGTCTTTGATGGGACTTGAACTCACAACTGTCCGGTTACAAGCGAGACGCTCGGGCCATTGCGCCACTCCACTTCTCGTTTATGTGTTCAGGTAAATAATGTACAATTGTGTGCATTAACAAATGAAAGGCATTTGGGGATACGTGTAAAACTGACCAATATATTTTGAACGCCAAAACGAAACTACATACTTTTGTTTCTATTTCCAGTGTCAATGTTAATGTGATTTGAATTTGTTTACATGTAGATTACATGGCTACTGGAGTATACCGTACACTCATGTCAGGTCGATTTGACCCAATAAGTGTCAAACATTTCGACCGGACGTCGTTATGCAATTTTCGCACGTCAATCTCATGCATCGGTATATTGAAAACCGGTTTATCAATGAACGACTTCCTATACACCTTACTGGTGTAAAAATCACTTTACTTTCTAACTCAAACTGCTTTCAACATGCTTAGGCTTTTTGAAAACCAGAGAATTGAATCGCTTGATACTGGCATCAGTACCCACTGACGTCACTAGACAGATGGATTGCAACATGCGTACTTATATTTACCTACAGCAGCATTATAATGTAACTGGTACCATTTTGGACCGCCCTAGAGCCGGTAGGCCCAAAGAAACTGACGGTTGGACAAGATCGGCAAATGACGTTTACACACAGACGTCGACGCTTCAAGACATCAAAAGGTACGGCGATTGAATACGGCATATCATCGCTAACTGTATCGAGACGTTCACGTACCGGTCCGGCATCAATCAGGCCAATGCGACTAGACGTTGGACAAGTTCTAAATAGAGCAAACTGTCACCGCCGGTCGCTCTGAGCGCGATGCATCGTCACTTGACGCGTGCCCATTGGCCCAGGGTGATGTTTAATGACCATATTTGGACATTGGTTGAGCTAAATCTGAGGATAAATCACGAAATTAACAATGTCCGTGATTTTACAACGCACTTATCCATGAATAGAACGCTATCCCGAATGACGTCATCGGGCGTTACCCCCGGTCTATACGGTCTAAAGTTTTCACCCTACATCATAGGAAACTGGTCACAACCGATATTTACGACTTTGGAGCTATAGATACAAAACACATTTAATCAAGAATAATAGCACATGGAAATTGGTAACTTTGGGATTTTCAATTACGTCCCATGTACGACTTATCTTATAAAAAAGATGTTTTCCGGAAGTTTTAACAACAAAATAGTCTTTACAAAAGTTAAGTTAACGTCTTCCAAACATTTTGGTACCAAAAGTTCTTACTGAATTATTTTGGAATTAGGTGAAACAATAAAATATAAAAGTGTGTAGTTTATTTTGGAATTCAGTATAGATTTGGGACATGACTGATGTGCGCTGTCCAAAACAGTTTGCATATTTTATTTCAGACAAGCCTGCTTCATTTTGCTGAGCAGGACGAGTACAAAGAGTGGCTTATCTTTCACGTCAGATCCAATGTAGTACATTGTTATACCTTTGACAGTTATATTTATTCTAGCATGGCTACATGCAACCACGAGTTTAACATGCCTAGACTCAAACATGTTCTTCGTTTTAATATAGTAATGAAACTCTTTAATGAACATGTAGACTGGAGATGGATCTTATCATAATAACTGTTAACTATGACGTAATTTATTTGCGTACATCTTAAATGAAAGTCCGGCTTATGTAACACACATGTATTAGATATACCACCATCAGCTATTGAACAAGTAACTGACCTGTTTGTCATGTTGGTAACAGACTTCGTACTGTCGGTGTCTGAGAATGTCGGCAAGCTGAAGAACTCTGCCTTAATCAGTTCAAAAGTTGTGTTGGCATCCAGTTCATCAAAATAGGTCTTCCTGCAACATTCGGAGATACACCCGTCTCCTAGATCCCAGAATTGCAGCTCCTCGCGAATTAAGTTTGAACACACCTTGTTGGGAAGATGCATTGTTCCAGTTCTATAATAATCAAGAATGTAGCTAAATAGAAAAGGGTTTCTGTCAAAGAAATACTCGTCTAACATGCTATCGTAGTTCGAACACTTTTCATCAAGGTTTGATAACTTAGTCTCGGGAACATTCCGTAGAGTTGACTTTCGAGTTTTGAATAGAGTACCTCCAACGTTTATTGATACATGCTCATTGTCGTCTAGACAACTTTTTCTTAGATGTCTATTCAGATACTCCTCAGTCCTCTGTACGCGCTTTAGTTCACTGAGCTTTTTCCAACTTTGTATTTTTTGAGAAACTTTGTCGTTCTGGAATAAGGATCCTCTCGGTGTAACGGATAGGTACGCCATCGTCGAGTAAATATCAGAAACTCCTATCACAATTCGTTCCTTGAAGAATAGTTTAAACTTTGACCACGCGCATCCATTTCCGAGTTGACTGAAACGGTACGTCAATTCTCAGATTTATTCGACGCCATTTTGTTTCCGGAAGCTAATTGATGACGTCACTTTGACGTTTACCGGTTGACACCTTCCCGAATTTTGACGTTGTGTTCAATCAAAGAGTATCACATCCGTTACGATTGCTTTATGGTGTTGTTACTTTCATGTTGTTTACAGGAGAGTATGTATTGTGTCATCATTGACTAATTGTTAACAGTAATACAAACTAATAGTTAAACGTTGTTTTATCAATTTAGAACTTACGTAGGCTACGGACCACTGTTATGTACACGAAATGAATAATTTTACAATTGATCTCGGATATTGGCAATTAAACATGTACTTGATCATCAACATCAGCGCGTTGGAAATAGATGAACGTGAAACTGAATATAGTGGGTTTCTTTTGAACAATCACATGCATCTCAAAATTTATAGGATCTAGTCCGACGTGAGCATTGTTTTTACTTAGTTTGATTTCTTTTTCACAGGTTGTCTAACAAAGGAGAAAATATATTAGAAGATGTTAAGTACCAAGTTGAAGGCTGTGATTTATTTCGAAAATTGGGCTGCAGAGATTAGCGAGCAATTCATGTTTGAACTGTGTCTGAACTCGTGCTTTGTTTGGCTATTTCGTGTATAATAAAGTTTATAAAGTATGGTGAATAACGATTAGTTTTACCTTGGATGTTTATGTTAGTTGTATATTAGTATATTTGTATACGTATGGTAACACTGTCCGATTGCATTACGAATAAACTTGAACTTTGTGTTTCCACGTTTAATTCTAGTATTTACCACGGACCTATAAACCATGGATTGGCAACTCCCTTCTTAAGCTATAGAGTTACTCTGAACGCTCGCAAAACGCGGGATTTCATCCGAGACCTCATCATTTGGCAATCGTACAAACTCGGCCCTCTCCGCCAATGCTCGTAGATAAGGCACGCTTTGATTATGCTATTTTTAATTCACACATTACCTGGAGAAAAAACTTCGTTATGTTTGTACTACCAATAGTAAGGCATGTGTCTTTCTGTGTAATTATGATTGTGCATCGTCGACTCCATTGAGGGTTGAGTCGGTTGAAATAAACGTTTAAAACGTGTCCAACGTGGTTCATGCTGCTGAATCTAATTGTTCCGACTATATACAAACCAATACGTATCCATGGGAATAAAGCGACACGATATGGAAATGCACGGAAATAACCGACTACCGCCGATCGACAGAATGACTGTATCTCCCGATACGTACTGCATACGCGCTAAGGCTTCTGGATAAAATATTATTCGTTATCGTTTTACCGATATCAGGGAGTTGGCAATCAATGGTTTATATGTCCGTGGTATTACTAACTGTTGAGGAATAATCTTAACAAAAACAAATACATATGAAAGTGAGGGTAGTCATTGTTTTCCCCATGCTTTATAGGTCCGTGTTTCCCCAGTCCCTGTCTTTCGACACACATATAATGTTACTGTATATACAAGTTATTAGATGTGAGAGCATTATGAAAATGACAAAACATATCAACAGCGTATTAATACTGCATATTAGTGTGAGCATACTAAATAATCACCAGCTTCATAATTTAGTATGTGAATTCTGGTGTTTTTTTCTGTATTGTTTTGTTTATTTAATTTTAAGTTTTGTACTTAATTAAATTTATTTTATTTTATTTTTATTTGTGTCATTTTTATTATTTTTAAATCGTCATGTATTAAACTATATCTTTGTTTCATTTGATCTTATCTTATTGAATTCTACTTTTGAATACTATACTATTGTCACAAAACGAGACGTAAACACTATACGTACGTTTAGAACTGCTTGTAGTATGCATGTGTTTTACATCATGTAGATGATAGAACTGTATTTTTATGGCTAGTAACACCATTGAAAATATTAAACTATTTATTAAACTGAAATAAATGCATGAAAGTCGAAACTAGTTGGAAATGGAGTCAGTATTCTTTTGTTATGACATGGTCAAAATAAATAGAACTAGATAAAAACAATAGCTGCTATAGACCTACTGTATGTACTTAGAAACACGTGACAACGTATTACTTAAGTATCTGTGTCTTAGTTTACGTCAATGTCTCATTTGAAACCAGTTAGTGTGTGTTTCAGTCGGAAAAAGTTGTTTTGTTAATGGTACGAAGGGAGACAATCTCGTCTTTACTCAATTGACCTATCTTGTCGGGGCCTCAAATATTGACACGGAAGCAGAAAGTTATTGACCTAAATTTTGACGTCATTGCGCATTGATACAGATAGTTTAACATTGTAAAATAGTGCACGTAAGGATTTTGCATTTTCATGGTGATAATTCACGTAACTGGTGCATTGTTCAATACTAAAAACAATTACGTAAGTTTTCTAAATATTTCAAATAAATAAACGTATTTCAAATCGTCTAACAGCGTAACACGAGTTTTCACCTGGCACTACTTTACTTTTCCATCCGGTGTCCGCCATCTTGACAAATCGGAATACAGTAAAGACAGTGACTCACCGGCAAGCCGGGTATTTTCGTAATTTAACCGTTTTACAGACTAAAAGAATAATAGTTTTGGAGCGTGAGTGCATCAAGGAACAGGAATATGGCACAAGGGCTCCCGATACGATTTCAGGAGCACTTACAGGTATTATTTTATGTTTAGTTTTTGGAGACACCCTCCAACACGCCCCTCAATTTGTTAAAAAAAATGCAAGTTCCACGTTGTATAGAAATGCACAAGATAAAATAACTGTTGTCTAAGTAACTTGAACCACACTTATCATCGTAGTTTATTTTTTAGTTTGAAAAAAGCGTTGTTTGTTGAAATAATTAAGGCGGTGTTAGGGGGCGGATTTTTGTTAATTTGTTCCAAGACGCAGATCTGGGTTGCAAAATTGGCAGATTTCTTATTGTTTATGTTTTGTTAGGTACAAAAATAGCATTCTCCTGTGACCTTGTTTTTGTCGGAGGATTCCTCTGCGTAAAAGACTAATGTATGAGGAGTGTTGTTGAATATTGAATCCTGTAAACATGAAATTTTGACATCAAGTTTATGTTGTTGTTAACAATGAATTCCTTTAATTTATTTGATTTGGGCTACATTTTCCTTGAACTAATTAGATGTAGTGGATCTCTAAGTACTGTTTAATGAATTTTACTTTCATTGCCACATCAATAAGTTGCATTATTCTCAAAGTGATGTAATGGTGACTTTTAAAAAGGACAAATTGATCTATTAAATGTCATTCACCTTGAAGACATTTTTGACACACACATTACATGCCATCTTACTAGCCTGTTGTTTATTTGGGTTTATTAGAAATCTGATATATGGCAAAGTTTTGTCATTTTAACCAAAATTGTCAAATTAATTTAAAATTAATCACTCAATCCCACGCTGATCAAGGTTACTGCATATGTCAAAACATCATATCATGATGTCCTCAAACTGTTTGAAAATATGTCTTTTAAATTTTGTCAGAATTCAACATCGTAACTCTGGATGCTTCTAAAAAGAAATCTATTTGACACTAGATAATACATACACACTTAGACAGACTATTTTTTTGATCCAAAATATTTAAGCAACTCTTAACATTGTTTAAACTAAAGTATTTTAAAATTATATTTGTATGAGATGAAATTGTTGACAGCATTATTAAAGCAGAGCATAAGAGAGATATCAGGATGTGGGCTGTATCGTTATTATTGTGTGTAAGGTGACCTATAGGGCATTGGCACCGTGTAGTAAGTTACATGTATTAGTCTTTGTTGGTTGTATACCGTCACACCACATCATTATTTCAACTCAAATCTGGCTTATTATTGTGTAGAAAGAAATGTCTTAGATGTTCGTCGTATAATTATTTATGATAGCAAGAATGATACATGATAAACAAATGTTGAAAATGTCACTAGTTAACAGTAATCAGGCCTGTATAACCTCCTCCTGCCAAAACACCTATTGTTATTTAACGAGGCGGCTTATTTGACATTTAAGTCAATCCTTCATACGGCCCTCAATTTATTTTAGTTTGATTGTGAAATCACGCTCGAATCCGTTCCTAGAATCAACTTTGGCAAATTTTGTTCTTTATTCTCAGCTCCAAAATGTGGGCATCAATGCAGCGAACATTGGGTTTAGTACCCTTACTATGGAATCAGACAAGTTCATCTGTGTACGAGAGAAAGTGGGTGACACGGCTCAGGTTGTTATCATCGACATGAATGACACCGCCAATCCCATCCGTCGCCCCATCTCTGCAGATTCTGCCATCATGAACCCCGCTAGTAAAGTCATTGCATTGAAAGGTAAATATGATTTTCCTGACTCTTCGTAAATTTATAAAGGCGTCTTTATGTCTTGACCTTCACACATTTCTTAAGATCCTGACATATATAGTGAGTTAATAAATTATGTACATACATGTATCTAAACCTGTATTAAACTCACATAGCTTCTTTATTTTCTATTTTCCGTTTGCTTTATTGAAGATGTCATCGTTGCTTTCTATCATACTGGCAGAGCTATTATGGAGATTGGCACTCTTATTTTTTCTAATATGGTTGCCTCAAAGTTATAAACACCATCATGCTGTGATATATTTCTAATTGTATCAGTCATGTAGACCAGCTTCCCCCCTTCCCCCCTTAAAAAATATAGACACACTAACTTGTGCATGTTAATAATCCACACTGAAGCCTCATCCTTAATTAGTTCTAAAGTAACACATGGGGTTTGGGGTTGAATTAACATGTTTCCAAACTTAACTAGTTGTTTATGTAAGTAGTGCCAATTCGAAGTGTCTATGACTATGCTCATACAAGTGATTTACTGTAACAGAATGGGTTTAACAGAATTCTGAGATTTTGTAAATCAAACTGAAATAGATATGTGATCAGTGAGTTGTATGATAGTGTATTATCCCATCTGAAAATTGAGACTAGCACACATTTTCACCATGTTCTACTCGTAATTAATGTCAGAAAGTTCTGAAGCGTCTTTGGAAATAACAGGGTGGGGGGTTGGAAAACTGGCACATTATTCCCAAGATAGTCATATAGAGGTTTCATTGATCCGTGCCTAATCGTTGACTATGTTTAACTATGTACTCTACTCTCTCTGCACTGAATCGGAGAGGGGGGAATAGGGTGGTTTTATCAATTATTGGAAGAAATCTTTGGTTCATTGATGAAAAGCAAGCATATGGTCTTCTAGAGCATTAAGTGATTGTGTTATTTAATTTGTGTAAAACTTGGCTGTTATGCTGTCTGATGTTGATCATTCTTAAAGTTCTACAATACATTTCCCATCATATTCTACTGCATAATTATACCATTTTAAAGATTTTTTGGTATACCATTTAAAAACTTGTAAATGCGCAAAATCTCTTGTCCGGGTAACTTTGTCATGTACACTTTTTATAAAGTTAACACAAAAACACTACATAGATGTGATGAGTGTTCGAAAATACTGAATTGTAAACTTAAAATACATGTGTGGAAAGTTTTAAAAGAAATATTAAGAGGCAACTACTAAAAATCACTTTGTTTAATGAGTTTCGTATATATCTTCAAGCCATCTAACAATAACACAAGTTAGATAATGTACAGTTTTACTGACTATAAGTGCATAGGGAAATAATAACAACGGTCTTCGAAGTGTCTCGATATATCTGTAATGAGTCACATCATGAAATCTTTATAAGCTAACTTCGCCTTGCTGTCCTATGTGCTTTTCTTGTGTTATCATTGTTTATAACAAAATGTACACCAAAAATCACAAGTTATGTTATGACAGTTATTACTACCAGTGCCAATCTGTCATACTATACTATTCTGCTTTTATGTAAGATAGACTACGTACGACAAAAGTTTGTTTCTACCCAATGTTTGTACACCAACCCACAAGAGCTAAACTGTATTAAGTGCTTTCAGTAAACAAATTGGTTAGAACAGTTACGCTCTCGGTCTGTCCCCCTTTGATATTATTGTTCCAGTCATTGCTTCATTACTGTCGCTTATGATTATTGTGATATCTGCCTAAACATTAGCTGTACTTGACATGGTTTAGTTTCATTTCAGAGCCCTGGCCGTGTCTCATTGTACCATTGTAGTCATGTTTCATTTTAATACCTCAAATTTGCAGTCATAAACATAATGTAACACACAATTGAAGTGGGCTGGGTGGGAAGCAGGGTTGGTCTAGTTAAACATGCCTTTTTGAAAGTTTTTGAATTTCATCTAGTGCATTTTATCAGAGAGCATTATAAGCAATTACACATATGTTTGGGTTTTGTAATGAAATTTAAAGCTTGTTAGTCAGCATGCAGAACAATGACTATTCTAATGAGCAAACAATTTGATATCATGCACATGGGAAATATTAAAGCTCTGCCAGATTTTAACTCTTTTACCAACCTATTTGTAAATAATACAGGATCAATCGCTGCCCTGTATCCTCATTGTTAATACAATTGTTTTTTAACTTTTAACCATAGTTAAAGTATCTGAATGATGAAAGTTGTCACCCACTTAAAACAGTTTAAAGCTCTTATATGTCGCCAGTTCTTGGGAAGGTAGCAATACTGTGGTTGGTACGAAGTCAAACTCAATTATATTGCCAATTAAAGCATAGGCCATTACACTCAAAGTCCAGTTGAGCAGAAAAGATTTTGAAAAAATTCTACCATATATCTTTATGTGAAGAAAACTGATTAAGTCAGCAGTTTTCGAAAAAGTTGTTTCAAATATCATGTTTGTGGATTTGGTTTCATTATGTCATGGATGGACTTAGCAGAGGCAAAAACGATGTATTATGTATATTTATTAGATATGTACAATAAAAAAAGTTGTAAGAAATGTTTTATGTTCATGCCTTCCCAAAAATTGGTTTGGTTTGGAAACTGTTTATGACTGCCTAATTTGAAACACGCACTTTGTTGTTTGACAGGGTCTGCACAGCCAGGGGATCCAAATGGTGTGTATTACATTCATGGCCCTGTTACTCATATAAACCTGTATATTGAATGGCCCCTTTTTTACATAGTTTGTTCCCCTTTTGCCGCCCCCCATATATATTTTAGGTTCCCAATTCCTTTCCTGTTTTAATTCACTGACCCTCTGATATACAGTGCTCTTCCTTGTGTATATTAATTATAAAAAAAATCATTTGATTCAAATTTAGCAAAAGCTTTGTGTGTATATTTTACATATTAATTGACTATTACCTATTAACATTACTGGATAGCAGTATATGAGGTTTTATATATATTGGAGCACTGGCCCAAATTTCTGCTTTAGTCTGTAATCCAACAGAAATACCAACTAAGCCCATCTCAGTAAGTTTGGCAACTATGGTTGTAAGTTTCATTTCATTTTGGGCTCTACACAGCCTTGTTTTAATACTGAATTGTCTGACCAATTACGTTATATCATATATCATTTTTTGTTGGCATAATGGTGTCACGTGTAAAAAATGGTTGCTAGATTGTTATGTATACAGATTGAACAGCTTGTGAACAACTTAACATTTAATATAGCTTAAAGATATTGGTTCATCAAAACAGTATTAGATGGCTCTTGTGAATCAAAGTGATGCCCCAAAACACTTAAAGATTCATCAAATGTAGAAAATAAGTTAAATTGTCCATGTGGTACAAGTGCAATTCTGTACCATCTAATGATCGTTGCAAACATTATTGTTTCATTTCATACTAGGTAAATGCTCTTAAATAGTCACTGAGCTCTGGGTATTGCCCTATTAATTGTCACTAATCCCTGGTTAAATCTGTAAGCTTGTCCCTGAACCAAATCATAATTTATGTTGTAGATGAGTTGTAACTTTTATGTACTCTTTTATGAAACTTGGGAATGTATTTCTTCTTGTACATTTCTCAATTCTGGCAACATCATTTAAAGGGAAATAGTAGATTACTGTACTAACAACGCTTTATTATATGCTTGCTTGTAGTTTCAAACATTAGATCTAGTTTGGAGATTTGGAACTTAAATAATTGTTTTTCGAGAGTTTTTAAAATCCTCAAATATTTGATGAACAAGCAATTAGATCTTTACTTAGAATCCCCATGTAAAGAAATGATCTGAAAGCATTCAAGATTGGACCATAAGAGTTACAAGCACCGTAGATGTGGCTAACTTAGGCATGCAACCGTTGGCCAGCATGGTGACTTGGGTTTTAGTTGTTTGAGGCCCCTTTTTTATAGGAAAAGCACTGTTTAGAGATAGATATAATGCAATGCCAGTTTGTGTTTGGGCCTCTATAGTCCTAGATATTTTAATGTATGAATGTTGTGCCATCGTCCTACAATAAGAGAGTTTTTGTAATTTTTGTTCAAATTTTTACTTAATTTTCGTGACATTGCATTCACTGTGTTTGTTAATTCTCCTATTAGTTGGGTGTCAAGTTGGGTTTTTATAAGTATATGTCACTTTTTATAACCAACTGAGCACATCGTATCATACTTACTGCATGCCATTTTTGTGGTTACACACACTATGAATTAACCTTAATTATGAAAGCGGCTATGTTGCAATCTGTCTACTTAGCATAGTGATTAGGAATCCGACTGCTAATTCGGAGATCATGGATTAACTTCCTGGCAGGTTGTAGTACTGGTTGCGCGTATCCAGGAAATGATTTCTGTACTCTGGATCTCATTGAGTTTGCAACTTCGAACCAATTATTTTATCATTAAGACATCATTTGAGCAGAAGCAAATTGAATTGGGTATTTTTTACAACTTTTGGTGTGTATAGTCCATGGTTTGGGAACTGCAGACCATGTAATTTACTTCATACACAACCCATCAGAAACATTGTCATCTTATGGAATTACCACTATCTTTATTTTTCATAGTTTTTCATTTCTCAGTGGCATTAAATACATGTCAGTTTGGTCTTTCATTTACACACATTTCGTTTAGTCCCTAGGCCGTCTATACCAATAAATGGAATCATTTACGTGGTTTTCATATTTTAACATTCTGAACAAAATCTAGATGCTACATTCTATGAGTAATTGATTTTATTGCCATTGTTATAAAAAACCTCCAAAATACAAATGATGTCATAGTCTTGTGCCAATGGTGTGCGTTCCTTTGAAGTTAATTTCCCCTTCTGACACCTGTTACTATAATTAGACTATTAACAATAACGTTATGTTCATTTTTTGTGTGAAGTCATGAGTTTATTTAGATTCCAGTGTTTTTCATATTAGCAGTGCATGAACTGTTGTAACACAATAATACTAGTTTTGTTAGTCTTGATAAAGTTACGAAACTTAATCCACAAGTGACAAAATTATCTGGGCATTTTTTGAAGACGAATGCGTAATACAGATTTTGGATGTGTATAAAGGGGCCATTACTCTTTAGTACTGCAAATGTCATTTTACTGAGTCCTTAAAGTTTGGCTTTGTGTTGAGAATAATCAGAGAATAACTTTTGATGCTAGGGAGCAGTCTTTAACTTAAGGTGGTCTTTATACAAAGTTGTTGTTCTTCCTCCCTCTAACAACTGATACTAACGACTTTTATACTCCAGTTTTGTCTCTTGAAACGTTTACGCAATACACATACATGCCAAATATGATGCACTTTTATGTGGGGAGCAGGTGATAGTAGTTGTGTAATTATCTTGCCATCTTTTACTTTGAACAAAAATGTATGTGTCCTTTGTTAGTGATAGACAGATTGAAAGATAGCTGGATTATGATTTCACATGAAATTAGAGAGTATTTACGATTGTTTTCCATTCAATCTTCAATATATCGGTATAAGATGTACATAGACTCCTTCTCTCCCCCCCCTCTCCCCTTCCTGATAAGATAAAAGCTATTGATACTACATATAGTTATCCTGACATTCATATACAGGGCCATAAATATCAAAAACTTGTGATACGCCCTCCGTCAGTTATGGCCTTCTGTCCGTTAATATTGCCCTAGTCACTCATACAGGGACATAAGAATTCACACAGGCAATGTCCCCTTTCCCTCCCTGAGTTCACCTGTAGTATTGTATATTACAACTCACAAAACCTCTTGTTATCTCCCCCCCCCCCCCCCCCCCCCC
>ENA-OREC01000590-OREC01000590.1-marine-metagenome-genome-assembly--contig:-NODE-590-length-14976-cov-13.723203_pt1 | contig 14976 bp, 4 predicted proteins | sample MGYA00248626_ERZ508543 | MGnify/ENA primary metagenome ERZ508543 (study PRJEB26211, sample SAMN05518279) | marine metagenome | isolation source: Puget Sound, Washington, USA | host: Bankia setacea... | reverse complement strand
AATGTGTGTATCTCATAGTTCTGTACGAAATGTAAGGAGCGGATAAACAAGCACTGCATATAGACACATTGTATTTGAGTTGCTTCCCTTTGTACGAATACTTTCTTAATTTCCTCCTTCTTGTTTATATCCATATTTTACAAGAAAACGATGTAATGAATATAATGGCTGTCTTTTATAATTTGGAATAATAATCGGTGTTGATACTGTATTCCAGATTTACGTTACGATTTCTAAATGCACTACTGAAGATGTAATGATTGCGCGATACTACAGAAACCCCATATATTGTTTGTTATTTAATTTACTTCCTCTTTCGATTTGAATTCAGGTGAATAGGACAAGCCATTGTCAACCGGCTCTTTTGTTGTTTTATTTAATTTTCCAGTGAGTTTTTATACTTCTGTGATAATTACAAAGAGTAATCGGTAAGTGCCATAACATTTGTTGACTTTGTCTTTTGAAATTAAAACGATTATGTTATGATACAAGGTTTTCTGCACATATTTCTTTTTTAGAGAGGTCGTTTCTAACTTTAGACTTTCATTTTCGGAAAACAAGGTAGGGTGCTAGTAGCTTTGTTATTGAACACTATGTGTTAAGTTTTATCATATGTTATCAGGGATGGTTACAGTTAAAGAAATCGGATACGTCGTTTATATGATTTCCTTTCATGTTTATGTAGTATGTTGACTAAACGCTGGTATGCCTACATGCACTATTCTGTCATGTGATAAATTTTGGTAAACCAGTAATTTTGACTACGTGACCCGGTTAGGTGTTTCACAATATTGATTCAATTGTTCATGAACCTATATAGATAGCACAATTATTGTCAATAAGATGTCCGATAGTAATGTTAATTACGTGTGTGGCAGTTAAACTTTCTCATGTAACCATCAATATACGAATGTCCTTAGACCGCCATTTTGTTGCAGTGCTGTAATTGTAATTTCGATTCAACATATTTAACTGCACATATAACTACATATGTATCAACAAAGGTGATAACAAAGATAACGAGCATTTGTATCAAACAACACGTTCACAAACGCAATAAAACAGTTCTCCCCATATTGTACGGTAAGTCATGTTTTGGTTTTGAAATGAGGCAAACTTGTTGGACAACTATATATTTGGGTAGCCTAGGTAAATTCCTTTATTTATTCACGAACTAACATTTACTCTTCTCGAATTATCGAAACAAGTTATGTTGGTAAACTTATGTTGCTCGTTTGTAAATACATCTATAGTTTATTGACAGAGCGTGTTAATTGCATTTTTGAATCATTACACTTTGAAACGTATTAACAGTTTAAACGTATAACCTGCTTTAAGAAACACCAATTGACAGGTCCTTTCAATTGGTTGAAAACGAAAGTAAACATTGAGCCATTAGAAAAAAAAGATTTACAAAGTTAGTGGTGCGCTAGGTTTATATTGATCTAAGCTATGGTTGTGGATATCGATATGTGTGTAAACTTATTTAAAATCAACTTACACATAATAATACTGATTCGAATGTTCAAAATGATTACCTGATGAACTCTGGATTAAAAGATAAACGAAAGCTGCTTTCATACATTGACTAAAACATATTCTACTAAACTGCATTTCACACTGAAGGCAGCTTGAGGAAGGCCATTGTTTATGATTTAATATGATTTCGATATACTGCATTAACAAAAGAATTCTAAACACTATTGTATATGGCTCAAACAACTTAAACTGACTGACTAGTGTTTTAAAAAAGAGTATTCGGGTATATATATATATATATATATGCACGATTGAATTACAGTTGTCATAGTTATCATAACGTTTTTTATCCTTCCAGTTGCCAGGTACATGTTTATTTCTTAACGTGACATTAGACGTTATGACAAGTACCTGCGTTCGCCTCTGACGTAAGTGACATGAGTAACTAGATAGCACCAGAGATGTCAGAGCAGCTTACACAGGCCACGTCATCTGTAAACAAGCTTAGGTACTGGTAATATTGCGTGTTCAATGTTCACTCTCTACTGGTATTTATGCAACCTGTATGCTAGTTCTTCTTTCGTGCCAACCAAACCAGACGATCGTTTAGTACAATACCATTGGTTAAAACAACTTAAAACTATGGACATGCCATAAGCGATATGCCAAACTGTTTCATCTTTACAATGAAAACTTACGAATCAGTGTTTCTCCAGAATGTTCACATAAATATACTGTTTTTCCACTGCAGATCGGCGTTTGAAAAAGAAATTAGCGAACAGCAACCAGTTCGACTACCACCTATCCGAAGGTAAAGTAATCTTGTGAACCGTTTCTTTCGTATAATGGTTGTAAATTGTACGTTTTGTCGGTCTGTATTTCTTTCTAGTATTTATAGTGTATATGTGTTAAATCGAATATACGAATATGTTAAGTTGAGCTCTATACAAACATAAATGCGGTTCATTTTGCATGAACTGTACGACCTTTCGTGACCTTTTCAAGAGTGGACGGAGTCTCGGTGAACACATGTATTATTGCACTTCGATCTATTTTTTTAAAATGAAAAACAAATCCATCACGTTATTAAATTTAGTTTTCTATTTGGGCTAACTGATTCGTAATCCCAGTAAGATAATGATAGTATAACAATAAAAAATGAATCGGACTAGATATGTAACTGAAACATGAGAAGATAACTCAGTAGATACCTGCGATCTTCCTAGCGCTTGTGAATGGCGATATCAAAAGTTACAAGTCATCGTTCTCTTGGTTGGGTTTCGACCTTGAATGTATACCTGTCTATATGTGTTGCTCATCAACGTAAAAAGCAAGCACGAAGACAGACTCATATTTGACTGACTGTATGTAAGAGTATTCTTCAGGCTGTTAAACTTTCCAAAATCCTGATAAACCTTATTTCACATAGTTACATTTAAATCGTACATACGCTCCAAACACCGCTTAAAACTCCAAATATTGTAAAGATGTAAGACACCACCCATCACGCTTATCAATACACGATGCTGTAAACCTATAAATAGCCACGATTAGACTCTCTACTGAGTATTAATTGCTAACTTTTGCTTATCTAAAATTATTATTTTTATTTAGAAACAAATTGAATAACTATTAGTTGAACTAGTTTTAAATATAACAGCTGTGAATCGGCTGATGGTCGTTCCAAACACTCGATTAACAGAGCCGTTATTGAAGTTTATGCAAGAATTTAACTGTTAACAACTAATTTAAAAACTTGCATTTTACATAAATTGTGTGGGAAAATATAAATATAAGTATTGATTGACGACCTGTTTGCGTTCATGCCATATGAACGCGACTGTTGACGCTTGCAAATTTACCATTTTGCTAATGAAGGAATCTGTGTTTAGTTTGAAGAAAAAAGAACACAACCTTGGTTTCCCTACTTTCAAATTGCGGCAAGTACTAAAATAGTTTTAGACTAACCCGTTAAATATTATTTCTGACGATTTCAGTATATGATTATTAGAATATAGGACCGAGTTCAGCTGTCTATATCTTCCACAAGAGCATAATTGCATAAATACTATGTGGCCTAGACAATAGAAATAATATTGTATTGTCAAGAACGGTCTAGGTAAGATAAGCTCTTGTTTGTAGATTTCCCCACGTGTTCATGCATTTAACCTACCAAATTTATATATGTAGGATATATCCCCGTTTATTGGTCTAAGTGCCACAGCTTCTTCCCATTGTACATATGTTACATGTGTTACAATGGAGGATCGATTCGTGTTTCTTAATAATTGAAGTGGTGTTAAATTGGTTTCAAATAATACAGGGTGCTGTTGTGTGTGTATTCTGAGTGTTGCATGTTTCTGATGTATGTTAAACATCAACGGTACCAGGGGAATATAAACTCCCCAGTCTCTAAACATTGTGGGTATTAGATTTAAGTCATAATTATCAGACGCATTAATAAACTTTCAATTTCCGCAACGAGATTGTTTGGATTTAAAAAAAACATGTTTTCGACTTTTCTTATAACCAACTCTACATCCTGCTATAAAACAGAACTACCTCCACAGTTCTAGTCATTCTGAAAGTCGTCGTTATGAATTCGCACTTTAAATAAGACGACCTAACACTCGCATGTCATACGTTTCGGTATTTGCACTTATCAAGAATTCCATAGCACAAATTAAAACTAATATAATGCAAGTCTATTCACACATGAGATGCAAACAATAACACTGTAAACGGTAGCAGATGTTGTAATACCGAAATCAAACGACAACCTCTGATTGGCCCGTCTGATCTCCGTAGGAACCACTTTATGTAACTCACCGGAAACATGATTGTGATGTGTAAACATCCGTTTGATACTAGTATGTCCAAGGGATAATGCAACAAGTACGAAATCACCCGAGACATTTTCGATCGTTAAGAACCCCGTCTGAAGTGAGCAATAAACACTGGCAAATATACTGGCGAATACCAACGAGTGTCAGTTAAATAGTGTCATATAATTTTCAGGTTTAAGCCGGGGCCTCGAGTTGCACGTAAGCCATCTAAGCTATCCAGAATGTCAGCGGGCGGAGTTGAAGACAGCTCTGGGGATATAGCGTTTGGACTTGCAGAGGATGATCAACTAATGGGGTTTGTAGAAACATTAGTGCACTACATTTGTTGATATACCTGGTAAAAGAGCTATGTTCAAACGATGCATATTTACTCGGGGTTGCATTATGCAGTAGATATGGGGTCGAACCCTACAAAATGCATCGGTGTTTCCTCGAAAAAGACATCGTTGCTTAAGACTGATTGATAACATGAACCGATTCGATCGTGGTTTCAAATTCGTATTAAACTAAACTAACCATCTTAAACTTGAATGATAAAAGGATGGCCTTTGTGTAGGTGGTGTGTGTACATAAACGTTTGCTATGACACGTTGTACGTCCACTAAACGCTAATTATCAAACATATCTCTTGTTCAGTGATTGTTTTGAGTTGTCAGTTAGGGATTAACAGTTCAGGAAACACGAAACGATTATGAACAAATTCCATTTACAATTACAGGACACAGTGCGTCGGTGGGACTGAAGAACCGGTACTAATGAGGTAAATGAGTTCATTAGATACAACCTAGCAAATCCGGCAAAAGACTCGTATTTTAACTGAACTTTAATAATAAATACGTATTTCCATCACGTGTAAACGTTTATAAACTTATACTGATATACATGTACCGCTGTACAATTACGTTAGAGGAATAGTAGATACAATCCGGTTGATGTTCACTGACTGGTAGAGTTGCTTCCCTTTAACTTCAGACTTACTGATCTTCTGTACAATTGTAGTTATGTAACATCAAACGAGTAATATGTACGACCACTATTGTGTAGTTTAACGATATAGCCAAAGGTCCTATGGTAAACACGTACTAATGATATGTCTGTTGAGTTATAGTTTTAAATCAATTTGATTCTTCTAATAAATACATATTTTATTTGTTAAACCTTTAAGTTATGGAAATACTAAGTCTAGAGTACAAGAGTTTGATAGAAAAGCAGCAAGGCCAAAACAACATTTAGCACAGAGGAAAAGCAGCAGCAGCAGCCGTAGCAGGTAACTTTGGTACACTTTCGAATAAGCGGAATTTAATATGTTCGGAGTATGTGTTCGATTATGTGTTCTGATTATGTGTTCTGATTATGTGTTCGATTATGTGTTCTGATAATGTGTTCGATTATGTGTTCGATTATGTGTTCTGATTATGTGTTCGATTATGTGTTCTGATAATGTGTTCTGATTATGTGTTCGATTATGTGTTCGATTATGTGTTCGATTATGTGTTCGATTATGTGTTCGATTGTGTGTTCGATAATGTGTTCGATAATGTGTTCGATTATGTGTTCGGTTATGTGTTCGATTATGTGTTCGATTATATGTTCGATTATGTGTTCGATTACCCATAGTCTATCATCATACTTGCGGCTCCTGTATTCGAAGTAACTTGCATTTCACATGTTGCCAATACTATAAACATCAGCTACCATTACTGGGAATAGTTTTTAGTATATATTAGTATAAATTGACATACGTTGAGGCAGAGTGACAATCAAATTAGTAGTATGGTGTTACACATACCAAACTGCTTCACAAACTTACGAACAGTTACACTGAATTGAACTAATACATTAAAGAACTATAACATACGCGATTCGACAGATTAGCATGGTTCGATGTTCACAGTAAAGTTTATGCTTACGTGTAACACTTACTGTGAACTTTGAGTGTATCTGCCTACATATCGTCAACTATATGGGGTAAATAAAATACAGTTATGTGGAACCGCCTTTGATTATCTCAGAAATATTGTAATGAACTGTTATGGCATAAATAATATCTATCTTTATTCAGTTGTTAAGTTTTATTGATTTACTGTTTTACAGACCAAGTACATCTTCTACCCGATCTAGCGACTCCAGTGTAGTTTCCACATCATCAGTCTTATTTTCAAGAAATTCCAAGGGCCTGAATAAACTAGTACACGTGGCTATAGATTTTGGCACCACCTTTTCTGGTTATGCCTTCATGTTCAAACACGATTTCATAGAGAACAATTTGTCTATATTCTGTAATCTATGGTCCAATGTTAGCCAAGCAAATATCAACGTGAAAACACCGACCTTCCTGCTACTGAACAAAGACAAGACGTTGCACTCTTTCGGGCATGCTGCGATGGATGCGTACAGTGAATTCTGTCTTGATAACAAAAGCAAAGATTACTACTTCTTCATGAACTTCAAAATGGAACTACACAGGGAAAGGGTAAGCTGTTCGCTTCTTTCTGAGTCTGTGTTGATTTTTATCTAACAAAACTTATTTAGACGTGTGCGATTGAAAAACTGAAACATTCTTTATCTGCTTAACGTTACAGTATATTTATATTGTCGTTTAAGGAGGTCAATGCTGAACTGATGCTAACTGATGTGAGCGGGAAGAAACTAGATGCCCTGACGGTTTTCAGTCGATCTATTGAGTTCTTTCGCGATCATTTAACTAGTACAATCAAGGACCGACTCCCAGAGCTACAAGATAATGACATTGGATGGATACTCACTGTACCGGCCATCTGGAGTGACTCGGCAAAGAAGTTCATGAGACTGGCAGCAGAAAGGGTACGATGTTTGAAATCTCAATTGATATTTGTTTTTAGTTGCATACTACTTCTGCAGCTGAGAAGCCTTTCAGGTGGTTTGCCTTCCAGCTCCTGAATAATATTGAACAATTAACGCCTCTGGAAGAGTTTAGCAGTGGTTCCACACGGTAAAATATACAGAACATCTGCTTATTGCTGTTGATAATGACCCAATTCAACACATATACAGTAAACAGTACGAGTGTATTTATCGCAGATCTAACATGTTGTATAATGCTGTACACTAGCAAACAACAACATTGCGAGCTCTAATCGTTTTAGTTTTAGTTTAATAGTTTTACGCATACTAGTTATCCAACTTCTCTCCGCTGGTTTTGAATAAGCATAGAACATTTGAACATACATGAGCGGACACGTGGTGGACATGCAATATTTGAAATAATTAACTTTTTTATTGTTAATATTTCAGGCTGGTGTTCCTGGCGCAAACGTTGAGATAGCATTGGAACCCGAAGCCGCTTCCCTATTCTGTCGCAGTACACCTCTAACTTATGATGTAACCGCTGCATCTGGGGTTCACACGTTTCCTGTTGGCACATGTTACCTTGTTGCAGACTGCGGAGGTAAGAACAACTACCAAGTTTAACTACTTTCATACTCTGAGCTAATTAGATTTGTCGTTGTGTGCATTGAATCATACTTGCATAACTATTAATACAATACAATCACATGTGTTCGCTTTGATTGAAGGTGGAACAGTTGACATAGCAGTCCATGAGGTGTTGGAAGACAACATGTTGAGGGAACTTCATCAAGCTACTGGAGGAAGTTGGGGAGGCAACACAGTAACCGAAAATTTCTTAGAGATAATTGCTCAAGCCGTCGGTGAAGATGTGTATCGAGACTTTGCTGATAAAAACAAGCACGATTACTTAGAGCTGATGAAAGAAATTGAAGAAAAGAAGAGAAAGGGAAATCCAGATTCTCAGGAGAAGATTTCGATCAAGCTTCCATCTGCATTGTTGAGGGCGTACGAGACTAAGAATAAACAGCCATTTGGAAAGAACTCTACTAGGGAAGATGACAAAGATCCTGTTAGTTTCATTGGGGACAAGCTTAGAATCACATCCAAAAAGTTTGTTTCACTGTTTGCTGCTCCGGTTCAAGACATCATTGCCCATATTCACGACCTCCTGGAATCCATACGAAAACCAATAACAGTTCTACTGATGGTTGGAGGGTTCTCAGATTCACCAGTTCTTCGAAAGAAAGTGAGACAGGCTTTTGGGGAAAGAATGAAGGTTGTTATACCTACTGAAGCAAGTTTAAGCGTGGCCAAGGGTGCGGTGTTGTACGCATTTGAACCGGGACGAATAACAGAAAGGGTGATAAGGTATACATATGGCATCGATCAGACGGTTTCGTTTAAACCTTCTGAGCACCCAGTAAACAGAAAGTCACTCGTTGGAAAGAAAGCCATGGTTGATGGTGTTTTTGATATACACGTTCGAGTTGGGGATGTTGTCAAATATGGTGAGTTTCAGACAGAAAGAGTTTATTATCCTGTAACGCCTAATGATCTGGACTATTCAGTGATGCTTTACCGTTCCAACAAAACAGAGCCGAAATTCACAGACGAAGATGGTTGCCATTTTGTTGGATATTACTTTATGTCACGACCGTACCAGAAAGGCACGTCAACAAAAGACGAAGCGATCAAGGTTAAACTTGCGTTCGGACATTCAGATATACAAGCAAAAGTGACTGCACATAATGGCGAAGAAGTAATGTCGGAATTCAAACTGTAATTGAACACGGTGTGTGAATTTAATTGTGCACTATTAAGTTTCGCTCGAAACACAGACAGTGTTCATAGCATGTTGATACGGTTGACACTTTGATTCATATAATATAAGTGACGTTTTCATGCATTACAATATATGGATTACATAACAGTGGGTATTCTAGCAGATGTTATTAGTCCTTAGGATATGTGAGAGAACTCACGGGCCTGTGGTACTGCGAGAAATGGGTAGGGTAATAATGCTTGCAAGCTAACCATTTGTAAATACTTCAGAAACGACGTCTTGTTGAAGTATTCCGACTGTTCAAGACATCGGTTGCGCTAAATGTGACACACTATAGGAAATGTTGTCATGTATCATGTGCAAAAGAAATCATTGGAAAAGAGGAAATGCGTTATATTGATTGAACACAAAATGTATAATACCATGCTAGAACTTCTTAAGTCAGGTTTGTTTCCTTCTTTTCTCAGTAGCCATCACATCCATTTAATTGTCCTGCATGTTATTTAGTAAGAACTCTAGATAGCTGAAAGATCTTGATTATGATACATTGCTAATTTCTTTGACATTTGTGTATTAGTGAAAGTCTTAAACATCAACATGTTAACATTAATCCATTATAGCTAATATACTATTCAATCGGTTTGGGTTCGCTTCAAACTATTATAGTTGATGCTATCCTAATATAATTGTTTGTCAATGTATTCAAGTATCAACAACATGCAGTGCTATTGATATGTATGCTTTGTTAGTGTTTACAAATTTAAACCATAGCAACCGATTCTAACTTTCGTGCAACTGGAGAACAAACATGTCTATTTCGTATTTGATAGTTTTACAATAACATGTTTTTACGAAGGGACATCACTCGTCATGTAAAGTAGTGTAAGTTTATTGAATTGTTAATTTTGTTTTATTTAGATCGTATTATACTAAATGAAGAATGATTAGTTATATAATGCACGTGTTATAGGACTGAAACATTATGGAGTCTATATGTGATACTGTTTCTTATGAATGGAAAATGTCGTATATTCATTCTATGTTATTGTTTTTTGTTGAAGATTGTTTAGTCAGAAATAAAAGTTTAGCGTATGTCATGTGTACTTTGGTTGGTAGTTAATTTCGGACAGTTGTGTACTGGTGTGGTGGAATATATCCGGAGTTTATAAATAAGCATTTATTATTTCAAATATGTACATATAACACAACCTATTAGAAATACATATAAACTCTTGACATGAAAACAGACAGAAATGTGATATCGACAAAAGCCTACGGAATATGATGTCAAAAACGTATATCAAAACATGGTCATACTTTTTTGAATTAATACTGTTTAACAGTTTGAATCAAATCTACATTGTGTCTCTTAAATTGTTGGTCATTGTTATTATAGTTATCTTAGTACATATTGTCCAATGAAAAGTAGTTGTTTCATTTGAAGCAACTTTTAAATTAAAACAACAACTCACCTCACAATTAGAATCACAACCTTTGACTAACGATCTGAAGTGTTATACGTGTCAGTTCAGTTAGTTAGTCATTGTAGTTACTGCTTACTTACAGGTGGTATGTACTGATGTATAGAAATACTTGAAACAAATGTATATATAATTTAATTGTCTTAATCGGAAGTACATGTTACAAAGCTCTGTTTTACTTGTATAACGGTAATGAATGAACAAACGTAGTGGTAATTCACCTATTGTCTCTCTTTTTAATGACAACATATGAAAGAAACATAAGCTCGATGACAGTGGTGCGCCAATACATATATACATTTTAGACAAACTTTCGGAGAATTCGACTTTATATAACGTTGCAAAATGCGTACAGTAATTACAGGTTAAATATTTAACGACGGTATTATCTTACTTACTTCAGAATCACCTGTGTTGCATCTGCATTTCTACCAACGTTACAAATATAACTAAATGTACGTGACTTGTGGGAAACGAAGGCAAAGCAAATTCAATGATTAAGAAAAGACAAACTATTTAACTAGGTGTAATAACCGAATAACTGAAAGTTAAACTTTGGTATTGTAGGAAAACCAGTACGTAGAGATCCAAATTACAACCATTCTCCAAACGTGTATAATGTGTATGTATGTGACCCCTTTATGCCTTGAATCACTGTAGAGTGACAACCTGAATAGTGCCATTGTTCATTTTTGAAGACATTGTGCTTTGTGATAAGTTATTCTTCAATACTATATATATATACGTCCTTCTGTATGAAACTGACCCTGTGCTGAGTTAAGCTAACACTTATTTCACATACTATATATACAAACTAGAACTGTGAGTCAACTCACAAAGGTTACCCTCGTCCCGAACATATAATTATCTCCCTTCTAATATCTCGAACAGATAGTATCCTCTTATCATACACATACTTAGGTCGTATACTTCAATTGTATTAAGTATAAGTTCATCCGTTTAGCAGGAGATGTGCGTACGAGACGTATGTACAAATAGGCATACGGACGGACGTGTCAACACTGCATATTGTTAGCTATTTTGCTGGCACAGATGTGTTTATAAGCTTACATAAACCCATTATAGCCCTAACCCTAACCCTTTTTATGAGTTTACCATGCAAAATATTAGTCGATAAGTTCAAAATGCTGACTCGGACAGACGTATGGACAGTTGGACGGACAGGGAGATTCATATATCCCCCAAAATGGTGTTTGCGGTTTGTAAAATATCATATTATGAACTGAATGTTAATACAAACAAAACATTCCGATTTGTTCGCATATTTCACTTGAATAAGTTAATCCGTTATCGATCCGGTATAACTAATTTGAGCAAAAATACTGGTTTTTTTCGGTACGTGTATTTGTCTGATTGTTAGTGTACATGGCCGTTATTTATTAGTCGAACTTCATGCGCACGCATCAGACAATCGTCAGTACTTACTACACACATAGCCCAGCTGAGTCACAACTATGGGCAACATTTTTCTTTCGATGGACAACTTACCGCCTGAAATTCCCAGCTTCCCGTATACAGTCATGTACTAAACTTAACCTATAAAAGTGTGAATGTGTAAATTACGTTAACTTCAAACATTTCAAACTTTTGATTGAAACTGATGGATGGTCACATGTGTACATTACGCAATTGTTCGAACCAGGGTTGTTGAAAGGGTTCTGACTTGGAAATACACTTGGTCAGGACTAGCATTCCTAAGTGAACACACGTCACTTTTACATAATCGTGTACATTTGGTGATAAATCGTTGTTAATTTACACACATAATAGTTGTGTCCACCAATTCAAAACATTTATGTATTCTAGATTATCATGAAGTTTTCCCGAAAACAAGTGTCAATAAGATGGACCTGACATAATCATTTACATTGACACATTTCGAAAGTGCACACAATATGGAAAATAACATTGTGACTTTATCCATCGAAAGCTGACAGAAAATCCGAGTCTAGTGAGTGCTGGTGGAGTAAAGGACGCGCATTGTTGAAAAAAAGGTTCGTTTGTTAATAGTCTTAATTTCATGTACAACATACTTGAAAAACGTAATGTCGAAAAAAAATGTCACATTTAAGTGAGGTGTAATTCCATTTTCTTAAATATTCCAAAATCAAGGAAATTTTCTTATTAAGTAAACCGGAGGCAGTGTAATTCGATAGCTGGTGAATGTCAATGGAAAGCGCACATGCTTATATACCCAAATGGGGCGTTTGGTTTACTCTATAAGCTTAAATAAGGTTCGGAAATATGTTCTCAATTCTCAAAATATTTAAAAATGCGTTGGGCCGACGTGACGATGTTAACATCATTGGGTTAACAGCTGAAACAACATACATTTCATTCGTGTAGATTGAAATCGGATGATGTGAATTCAACCAGTGGATCCTTTATGGCAAAGGTTGACACATACTTCTGTATATTCGGTTAAATTAAAGTGAACTTCTTTGGAATCAAGTTATCGTAAATGTTATCCAGCGTGTAGATGTTTTGCCTTTTTTTACCTTGATGTTCATGCAAAAATGTTTATGAAACAATAAGCCAGAAATAAACACATATCCACACTAAGCATTTAACTATGAACAGTGTTTTAAATTATGGAACATACACTCCATGAGTTCAAAATACACGTACAATGTATATGTATATAATGGTGAAAGGGTATTTGAGTATTCCAAAATACACGTACAATGTATATGTATATAATGGTGAAAGGGTATTTGAGTATTCCAACATATACGATGTAAATTCTAAACTACAAAATAACACCATGTTAATGGATATATGTTACAGACACGCATGTAGTACTTCAAGTTTAATAGTTAGAATATGTTAGAAATGGAGAGACAAGTTGACACATGCGTGTAGTGAAACGGTTTTGGAAAGAAAACAAAACAAAACAATTACAAAGTAGGTCTTCTCGTATAGTTGTACTTTTTTATACATTAGGAATATTTGGTCTGTCCCCGTAATACTTTTTTAGTATTTAAGTTTTCGTCACGTTTTCTTAACCTGGACATACTAATACAAAGATGTTTTCATCTTCCGAAGAGTTCAACATCTTCTTTTATGTCCAGGTATCTTGTTTGGTCTATGTCATCTTCCACATTTCGTTCGTTCACATGGCAAGGAACACAACATTCTGTATAAGCAGTACTCAACTATTTTAATACTAATTCGAACTTAATATCTTTGAATACGAAACGTTGAGGCAAGTATGGAAGTACTAGCTCAGGTTAAAGCTAGATTATAAATTTACGTGAACATATACCTATAACCCTTGGTTTAAGATTTAACATAATAGTTAACATTCTCCGACACATTGGGTGTACCATCACTCGTTTAAATCTGTTATTTGAGTATTTTTCAACATTTGAAGCCCAGTTACTTTTCTGAGGATGTAATTTAACATAACATCAAATGTTGTTTAATATACTTATACTAATCTGATCTAACCATCTTAGTGAGGGAATATCTGCCTTATTTACCAATTACAAAACAACTCTCTGTCTGTAATTGATACATTGTTTGACAAATTGTAAATGATTCTTCGGATATACGTAAACTTCAAATCCATAAAAAATAGGTAGAGTTAATTATTCAAAAACATATCTAACGTGTATGAATAACAGACACATTTGTAATTGTTGAAAGGGAAGGTTTAATTTATATATTGACGTAACTGCTTGTCGACATATACGTGTACACGTTTCATTAAAAGAGTCACCAGTGGTGAACAAAAATGTAAAAGATAAAAAATGTTTTTGACGATCTCAATTACACTGTTCTCAAAAGGAAAAAATAAAATGTCTCTTAAATCGTCCTTTTTCTAAAAATCAAAACCTTTGTTTGTTACCATCAACAACTAATGTCCATTCTAATGTAAATTGACATATATAGAAAAGATCTTGCCTAACACTAACGTGTATACTTACACATATGTACATATCATCGTTGACGTTGTTTAACTAAAATGTACATTGTACACATCTAAGTTAAATGTATCAAAAGAATATTTGACAATTGAGGAGTATGTAAATTCGACATTGCGTAACTGACTTAGCGGTAATAGTGTTCACAAATATATCTTCAAAGATGTTGAAATGAAGATCTATTGTATGGTTAAAAGGAGTGGCCCACAGGCCGTGTTTATTTCCCTCTGAGCTGCTTGTTAACATACTAACTAGATTCATATACGTCGTTTGACAACAGGGAAGCCATAACGTCAGCAACTTAACAGTTCGGTCAACAATCCATGTTGTCAATATAGTGTCACTTATACTTTGAAGTTAAACAATAAAGCCAGTTAGAGGTATGCCTACATTCTATTATATCTATAGATTGTTTCTGACATACAGACATACAACAGTTGTTATATCTATAGATTGTTTCTGACAGACAGACATACAACCGTTGTTATATCTATAGATTGTTTCTGACAGACAGACATACAACAGTTTTTATATCTATAGATTGTTTCTGACAGACAGACATACAACAGTTGTTATATCTATAGATTGTTTCTGACAGACAGACATACAAC
>ENA-OREC01000589-OREC01000589.1-marine-metagenome-genome-assembly--contig:-NODE-589-length-14980-cov-13.006777_pt1 | contig 14980 bp, 7 predicted proteins | sample MGYA00248626_ERZ508543 | MGnify/ENA primary metagenome ERZ508543 (study PRJEB26211, sample SAMN05518279) | marine metagenome | isolation source: Puget Sound, Washington, USA | host: Bankia setacea... | reverse complement strand
TCTAATGTTAATATACTATTTTATATACACAAGTACACTTTCGACAGTAGCTCACATGTTTGTAATGGCGTTATTCTGATGACGATGATGATAAAAACACTTAATGTTGGTCATTGTCATTCATTTCAATTGCATGTGTTTGAAAATGTATTCTGTTTGGTAAGTGTATACAGTCTTATCTTACACAGGACATTAAAAGCTCTTTCAAAAATGCTGGGATGAAAACAAAGGCTGCTCACCTAAAACAGAAAGCTGCAACTCGTAGTCCTGAACTTGAACAGAGATATGTTGACCAACTGAAGGTAATTTCTACATGGAACATATGCATTGTTAAAATAACGTTCTTTTCTCACCAGCATCTCCAGCTATTGTTTATAATGCCAATGTGGTTATGCACAAAGCCAAGGTTGTTATACGTCACGTTTAATTTGAAGACACTCAGTTATTTTAGTCAGTTTGTATATTAACATTTATATACTGTTGAGTTTTAAAAACCTATCAACTATGTATGTTTGTAATTTTGCCACGTATCTATAACTCATTAGAACTAGAACTCGGTGTGATACACATAAGTATGAGGTTATTTCTGTACAAAGGTATGGTTACCCACAAGTAAAGAACATAGATGGTTTAGTAATTAGTTTATTAAGTTAAGATGAATATATATTAAATTATCCAACCTATGCCAAGTTCTTATATCTAACTCCTATATGGCATTGTGTATATGTCATTCCATCGTTTTAAACCTAAAGCCTTCCTTACATAGGTTAAACACATGTAACCAAGGTTCTGGATAACGAGCTTCCTTACATTAAATTGAAATCACGTGCCACATTAGCATATGACGTCATTATGTTTCCATTTTCTTTGACAGGAGAGTTGTCAGGTGTTGGCAGACTGTGTTCATAAATTAGCCCCGAATTACAACCCGAGCATGTTCACACAGTATGTTGGCTGGATGGTGGGAATGGAATGTTGTGTAAAAGGTTGGTTGTTTAGAAGGTGTGAATGTTTCCAAGTAGATGGTCGGCGCCACATAAAATCGCATTGAAGAGCTACATTCTACTACGGTGTTACTTCGGAAATCATGATGCACTCGACAAATGACTGTTTGAATTTAGAAATGTGCCATTTAAATAATATATTTTAATCAAACTTATGTTATTTAACCTTTTACAGTGTATTCCTGAATATTTTAATGTTCTTAGTACAAAATAGGTTTGCTATGTATGTCTGCAGTAACCATATAAAACAACATTGAACGCAGCTATTTAAGTCATAACTATATATGTTTTATATGAATCAGTAGACATGTTTAAATACGTATGTATATATTGCGTTCTACCTTAGTAAGTGATACAAATGCATCACAAAATGAACAGAAGATTGTTGAAGAATGAGTTAATATTGACCATTTTAAATCAAAGGTATACGTTCAACTCGTTTAACAATTGACATAATAATTTGTTGAATGCATTTATTTTCATAAAACGTATACATATTTAAAAAACAGATATATCAAACAAATATTTTCTGTACAAACAACTTTTGTTCATATACATTTTGAGTTATGTTGGCCAAATAAATCAAATGTTGGCCTAACTTTATTTCAGGAGATACTCTTGCTATCATCCAAGTATTTTTTCATTACTTCGGTTGCACAAACAGTCATTATCAAGGATGACTGCTAAACACTGTTTACTTGAAAACATTTACGTTCATTTGACCAGCATTCCTTTTATCTCGCTTTTTTGTTGTAAATGTAAATTGTTAATGAACATGTTAATGGATGTGCGATAAGAGTAATACGTACTTTGTTAACTGTCTTGCTGGTTTATTGTTTGTTTTTTTCCCAAGAGAGTACTTATATATAATACACGTTTAATATAATGTGTGTATATATATATATATACAGCCTAAACAAAACTACACAGTAAATGATACATAAACTACAAATATACACACGATATATAGTATACATTTATAAAGTAGACATCACGCTCACAATATCGGTGGTAAAAACAGTTCCAGCCTTGAAAGCTTTGTTTTATTTTATATGGCACGCACTGTTTGTGAGCGATGTAGGAATAAATATAATTCCGAACTTTATTGAGGATTTTAACACTTTTAAATCCAAATCTTAGGGGAAATACCTACAAAACACACGGATCTACATATTGGCATTTAATGAAAACAATGTACACAAGTTAGCACGGTAGTTCTTTAACTTAACCAAAATCGTCGATTACTGATTGCTGGTGGAAAACTATGTTGCTTCAATGAAAACCACGGCGGCAATATATTCTACCCTCTTTGTGCGAGAACCTCTTCGACCTCGGACCAACATTTCTGGAACAATACGGATAACAATACTCATTATATTTTAACATCGACCGTACAAAAAACGAAACTATGATTACAAAACTACTATCCAATACCATTTCGATAAAGCTTTACTTCTTCCGTCAACCTCACACTCATCTGAATCACATGCTGTCACATCCCAGAGCAATAAAAGTCTCTATCTATTGCACCCCGGGAAATAAATTAAAGCTAGCCCCAGTCCCGTGTCCGGAGTTCCTTGTTACATCTCGAAAATAAGGTACAACTTGGCCATGTTATTGCCTTTAACCGATCAAGGTAGGTCTGTTCCTTAGACTGTAGTTGTTCTGGGTTGCGTTCAAAGGCATTCTTTATTATCTTGAACGAGTTTGTCTGTTTCTTGGCCGTGTCGAACGCCACACCCATGTTCTTTAAGGAAGGAAGGATATAACGAATAAACGAACAAGAGGAAAGAAAGAAGATGAAAAAGCAATTAGTGATTAACTAACTAGTTTATATATAAAATGATTACTAGAATAGTGCAATGCATGGTAAATAATACAACACATACATGAGCGAAACAAAAGATCGAATGCATTCCAAAAATAACAAAAAAACACTATAAAATGGTTGAATAGTTGTATGAAACACTTATTCACTGGTCTAATATATTGAATATAATAAGAAGGAGGAATGTTAAGTAGCAAACTGTGTAAATTAGTGAAACATTTGCTGGTTTATGGCTGAATATATTCTAGATACCCCTGTGTCTGTATACAATGCTTTATGTTGTAAAATAGTTGTACATTGCATAAAATAAATGTTATTATTCTGCTATAGTTATTTTATTATGTCGGAGATATTTAATTATCGTTAAGGCAACTTAAACAACCTCTGTCTTAATTGCGAAGCATTGATAAACTCGCTCTAATTATTACGTTATTCACGATAAAGTGTTCGACATTACAACAAGTTAATGGCTTCTTCCATATATTACCTCATTTCATTGTAGATAGTTATTTAGCTCTTTTTAAATATGGGTTCGTCTTCAAATACAGTTTTTAATTATTTACTTTTTTATTAATTACTAAGCTTGTTCTTCGTGCGCTTAACTCTTACCTGAAGTTTGTTGCAGGCCTCAGACGTTGCAACTAGAAACGCTCTTAGAACATCAGTAACTGCCTGTAGATTTTGTGCAGCTTTGTCTAATTTACCTTCAACAAGAACACATATAATGTACACCAGCTCTTTAGTAAATATTAATTTATTTTAGTTCAATGTAAAACACGCTCTAATCCGTTCCTGGAACCAACTAAACAACCAGTACTAAACAATGAGAGTAAAGTTTCTTGCTCCAGGAAACAGCGGATTCCTTTAATGGCTATATTAAGATTACTTCAACTACTTAGTGAGCTTATTAAACCACATATTCATGGAGTAAACAGCAACAACCTAGAGGCATTGCATACATTCAGCATATAAGTGGAAATGTTAATAAATGAAACACTATATGGTACCCCCAATGGATAGTTAAGAGAACATGCGGCTAGTAGTTATATATACTATTATATATATGTACACATAAAAAGTGTCATGATATAATTTACATTTTTAACTTTGGTATGAAAATATCAGTATGCAGGGAACCAGACTAGATAGAATACGACACCTAACTATCAGGCCTAGTAGAGAATATGAGTTGGCTATATGTTCACCATTAGCCACATATCCAACAATCGGTGAACCAATTACAATGAGTGCGTTCAGTGCGTTTCATTTTGTATGTTACAATATCTACAACCTCGTCCAACAACTTGTTACTCACATAAGGGAGGCGTGGCCCAGTGGGTTGCACGTCTGTCTCGTAATGAGGAGGTCGTGGGCTAGAGTCCCATCAAAGTTCTTGAGCAAGAAACTTTACCCTTATTGCTTAGTACTGGTTAGTTGCAGGAACGGATTCGAGCGTGATTTCACAATCGAACTAACATAAATTGAGGGCATTGTGGACCCCACGTTAAATATCGTCAAATCCAAAAGCCAAAACTTACGATTAACCTAGAACGAGTGTACACGTATTGATGAATATAAACTCATTTGAGTATAACAGGTAGACTGTACACAAATCCACGTGTACAATGTAACTTACATATTTCCGTTTTCAGTTGAACAATCTCCTGACGCATGGATGTCATTTTCCCGGACTTTTCATTTCTTTTATCTCGTAACTGTTCGGCATCATGGCGTCTGCTACTAGCATCATTACGAAAACGACCTGCTCTGTCACTACACTCGTCTGCATCTTTCAGATTGATTGCACCCATGGTTGCGCCGGCTGCGGTAAGTGTTAGACTTAGGCCAGCTTGAATAACATAAAAGTAAAGAACTGACGATTGATATGTATACATCCTAAAACATAGGCAAATCGGCGACCAAGTGATAAACATTACTCTAATATCGCTGTCATTATCACTAATAGTATTGTCGGTTGTGTTACCATCGTCATGTGTATTGTTACCACCAACACCACAGCAATCACCATCATCATCATCATCTGCAGCAGCCGTAACACCATCTTCACCTTTATTAGTTAACACTATTATAAATAGAATAATACCTGTTAATGGGGCAGCAATGACTCCCATAACTGCAGCGAATATACCAAGCCCGCCTATGGCTCTTTTCTTATCAGCCTCTCTTCTCAGGTTTCCGACATGATTGTCCAACTCATTGGCAGATTGCTCAAAGTTTCTCTGGTCTGTCTCACAGGATCCAATTTCAGACTCAAGGTCTTTTAGTTCTTTTTCCATTTGAGATACTTTTCTCTCTGCCTCTTCAACTCTCGACCCATGTTGACGCCGTCTTGAACGTGTGTCTTCTATGTTTGCATTGACATTTGTTTCAATAGACAATACCTGATTACGAATCGCTTCTATCTTCTTCGTTAAAGAGTGCAGTGAGGTGTTTAACTTGGCCACATTAACTTCGCTCACTGTCTCGGTGGTGACAAGGAGTTGTTGTTGTGCAATAACAGTTGAACCTTCGCGTGAAAGAGCTTGTCCATACTGGTTCACACAGGTGACAACGTTTCCAACAATGTCACCTACAGCAACCTGAATATCTTTGTCATGACTAAGTCCACTGGTCAGAACGCCTAATTGTGTGTTGATGGTCGCTAGGGCCTTTGAACAGAACAATATGATATTGGTTTAAACAGAAAATCTAATATTACCAATAGTAATACCATCGTAATATCATAAAATCATTATCAGTAGCAACGTTGTCGTCACCACACTTTGTTTCTTCTACTTTTGCTATCCGATGTTCCAATATCATCTTCTGCTAAGGACAAAAGTTCCTGATCATAGACTAGCCATTAGTCTAAATACAGTTATGTTATAACAATACATGAATTTACAAAAAAACATTGATATGTATATATATGCTTAGCTAGATAAACCGTTGGTGTCTGTTAAGGGACATGTTATAATGTTTAAATTTGAAACAGAAACAATATAAATACTTACTTTTGTCATAGTTAACAGTGTGTTCAGCGGAGTGTAAAAACTGATAAAGGAAACAAACGATTAATTAGTCTTGTTTACATTTGAATTTCCAAAACATGCGCACGCTATTTATAAACATCACGTTCGAATAAATATTGAAAGTATACGTCTGAGCACATACTGCACGCGTAGACCCGCTGTATGGGCATGTGTGTTTACGTTCATTGCGGGATAATCCTTGGTCTGCAGCCACACTTTAGATTTAGCAAGTGTTCCAGATGTCCTTAACTATCCGTTTGTTAAAGGTGGACTTTTGCTCAAAATTAAAAAATTACATATTCATCTGTACTTCATAGCCACACCGTACTTATGAAATTATGCCAGTGTGGAAGATATAGACAACTGATCTCAGTCCTTTATCATAATAGTCATATAATGAAATCGTCAAAAATAATATTTAACGGGCTAACACTTCAACCAATCTCAACCGAAACGCCAACCAGTTTCTTGAAATGTGCAAGACTGTAAGTACATTGTACCACTAAGTGACATCATACCCGAAAGTGAAAGTACAGCAACTAATTTACAAGAGCGTAATAATACTAAGAAAGCACGACGTAAACTTGCAAATTTAAAGTAGTCCCAATCTCCACAACATAGGTCACTGTACATTGTAGAATCATGGTACCTGTACTGTATTGGATATACTTTCTCTGGCACGTACACTTGTATGCTTGTTACCGTTTGTTACAGGTGTCATGTTGTTGTGATCACATGCTTGTTATGACCCTTGATCAAATAAATAAATCTTAAATCTTGACATCTTGAAATCTTAAACGCATGGTCTTATCAGGTTGAATAGTCCGAGTTCATGACAAAGCATAACTATTATCCGCTCTTTGTTTCTTTATAATCTCTGCTCTACTCCTAATCGGCTTTTCATCTACAACAGTGTGCGCATGTTTGTTATGTTATTCGATCTAGTTGAATTTACGGCACAGGTAGAGCAACTAATGAAACGCAGATGCATATTATTTTTTTATTGTTTCTCTATCTGTGTTAACATTTGGTTTTGACGATATTTAACGAGGGGGATTATTTGACATTTAAGTCATTCTTCCATAAGACCCTCAATTTATTTAGTTCGATTGTGAAATCACGCTTGAATGTTTTCCTGGAACCAACCAGTACTAAGTAATAATGGTAAAGTGTCTAGCTCAAGGAAATAACGGGGGCCTTTGATGAGGCTCGAACCCAAGACCGACACATTACACGTCAGACGAAACTGGCTGTCTTATTAACTAAATGTTAAGTTGAATACTGTGCAGAAAATCACTATGAGGCACATGTACATTTAATTGGCTGTGGAACACTTTGAACAGCTCGACTTATTGATTTCACTCAATACATGATACGCCAACATCATACACGTAGATTGATATTCACTTTTTCGCATATTCCATATTAAAGGTATGATGAGTTTATACATTGAGTAACAATACTGCTGTAATTCGTTTACAAAAGCGTATCAATGTTTTATCAAATACTAATACTGATGTGCAATAAAGTACCGACAGTATTGTACAATGGCAACACATACTTGATGGCGAACCAATACACAATACTGCCAAACAGCGAAACATTTTATCACTACATTAAACACATTATGATTATATTCAACTTCTAGTAACTCTGATGCGCTCTGCAAACAATAAACGTATCCATGTTAAATATCATAACGTATAACAAGCTACAAATAGACATAAGCTATCAGAAAGCAACAACACATTACTTACCGATGTTAACGTTGTTCTTCTTCTGAACCTCTATTTTATACTTCGCAGAACGCAGATCGTCTATTGTATTTTCGAGAAAATGAAAGTGTGTTTCCTAAGATTTCCCCGATGTCGAAACCGAAAGTATTTCAGAATGTATAAGCTGAGAAATGTAGTTTTGTAACAACGGTTTTGCTAATTGAATTTTTTGTTCGGATAGTGTGAACTTTTGCGAGTCCGCGAAGAAGACGAAACTTTATGTCTGGGCGCATTGTTCTCAATCTATAAGTTGTCATAGTGACCCTTTGTTATAAAAAAGCTTAAAGAGAGCAGACATATTTCCACATGAATACAAAAGTCACAACTCTTAATAAACCTGTTGACGTAAAACAAATAGTATTGTCAGTTCAGATTGTATATGTAGAACTGGTAAGTGTACCCATCAAAAGCCTAGACTTAGTGTGTAGAGCGATACATATAATGCAACAGTAACTCTCTTTAAAACGTTCAACAATTAGCTACTCATGTCCGACATAGATGTACCTATATTTTCACGTGAAGATGCACACAACGCACAGATAAGTAAAAGAGTGTGTGTGGTACTCATCTGTACTGTTTTGTTTAAATCTGATGCAATGCTAATATGTATACATACAGTTTTCCCCGGCCAACTGTACGGTCGCTTTATATGTTAATATCCTCAGCAAATGTATTTAAAACCAGGTTGTCACCTATACTGTTCTATTATATTGTCTATTTGAGCCCATGTTTACACTGTATATGTACTGGGTATATTTGAATAAAGCAAATTGAAATTGAAAATTGAAAATTGAGTAGTTCAGATGCCCAATGAAAAGGTATGGAGCCATGCATCTTTTTTGGATAATCAAGGATTTGAGTTACTTTACTCGGTTTATTTTTGTATTTGTTCGATCCACATTATTATTTTTAGACGATAAACGTGCAATTAATAATACAATGTGTTCAGATCGGATCAAATAAATGGTCTTTATTGGAATGTGAACATACTATTGTTTTAAGTCTCAGCTATCTTCTGGCACTAATTTGGTCCAGCATTTTTTTCTCCAAACACTTACATCAGCAGCAACAAAGTTCTTTAACGTTGTTAACAATGAGGCTAACGTTAACACTTCAGTAACTGGCAAGTCAGACACCCAACTCAATGAAAAAATTCAACCTGACCGCAAAAAAATCGCATTCGTTTTGTTCCAACAAGGTTCATCCTTTGCAAAAACTGTACTTAATGAAATGTGCTTAGACTACAAGACATTTAATACGTTTTCCGTTTTAAATGTCTGCATCTTCCATCTCAGTCACATGATCCACAGACATTCGTCAATATATGTTTACCTACATACGCGTATCATCATTTTTTACTTATTTCGTTACTTCAGTTTTGATACCATCGTATAGAAATGATAAACTTTATACATTCATAATTAGTTTTTATTATTATACATGTACGACAATCTCTTTCATAGTAGATGTACAAAGAGTACAATTTAAACTTTACTTATGTTTTAAGCAATACCTAAAACTACAACAACAAAGAAGGTTCGAACATGTACGATTAAAGCCATTTCATAACTAGTATTGACCTTATCTATTGTCTATAAACCGAAAGTGGAAAAGCGTTGCATACTGATCACACGAGCTGAGTTGTATTTAATTTGAAAACGAAAGTAACAATCTAGCTCGATTGTCTCGATTTTAGAGCGTAGTAAATATTTCTGTTGTTTTGAATGTGCCTTATTTCCAAGTGATACATTTAGATTCGTTCGTTGGTTGTATTTTAATCTATACTCATTTTAATCGTATTATTTTATTTGAATATTTGAATACACACAAAACGTACTTTGTTTCCAATAGTATTAAACCATTGCGTGTATCTTTATAGACCATTACTGTCATATAACCCAAGCTGCGGAAAACTCGTTGAAAGCGTGACAAGTGGCTGGTCAATGCGCGTAGTATCTAGATAAAAAATATCTTACGCTCGTTGTCATGTTAATATCATTTTTATATAAATTGTTCCGGACATGTTTTAAAGCTCGAAATAAGGCTTGCTTCTGTCCTTAACTCGTGCCATAAAAGTATATATTAAATGAATACCCATGTAAGATCCTATATTTATAACACACTGGGCAATAACTACACTGGTGAACTAGTATATCAGAAGAAGAATTATGCGTGCATGTACAACCTATTCACTCAGGTGTACTTTAAACATGAACTGACAGGTTAAACGTCGTTAATAATTTAAATGGCCGGCGTATTACTCCCTAAACACATGGCAACTTCATCTTTAAAGACATACTTGTTTTACTGCTGCACAGTCAATCATATCACTGATTAAACCAACATGAGTCTACTTGATCACAACCGCCGCATATACACCGCTTGTTATGAGTTGTCCAATAGTCAAGTTTATGGTATTTAAAAGCAAAACAATTGTTTTATCAATTTCAGAAAATAATAAAACGCGGCTCTGGTATTTAAGCTCGCACCATATTAGTTTACGTTTTACATTGCTACTAGGCTGGGGCTCAGTGCGGTCGTTATACAAGTAAGTTAAATTTGACATATACATGTTTTCTTGAGTTTTGAGTGCGTTCTTTGTGAACAATCGTACACAAGTTTACTTTGCTCGTTTCTAATTAAAGAAAACACAAGTGTAGCTACTGTTTGTTAGTTCATTTACATAATGCTTTGCTTGTTTGATTGTTTAATGTTGACGTATTTTATTTTACATAATATGCCTAGCGGTGATTTATAGAAATAACACCAGTAAAATAAAAATCGATATAATACTGTTACGGGTAGTGAAATTAACACTAATTAAAATATTAAAATGTTCGTTTGCAATAGTTAATGACATTATAGACATAAGTTGTTACTTCAATTGTTACTTTTATTATTGTAAAGCTTTCTCAATGTTTAACGGTTTAATGTTTGTGATAACTAAATAGGTTTGTTTGATGTTCAACATTAATGCATTCACTGTTAAAAAGTGTATTCCATTAGTGTATGTAAGTATTCCGACATATGTTGTAACATAAATTCCGGTGGCCTTATATGTCAAAATAAATAATACGTAATAAGAAGCATAATTGTATTTTTTATTATAAAATCGAATTATTTTTTACTCGTGTGCACCACAGTTAATGTTTTAGATCATGACAATTATCCTGTGTATAATGTGTTCGCAACAGCGACGGTTACTAATTTATAACAACTATTACGATTGCAGCAATAACGTATACTCTGTGCTGTTAGATAAATAGTGTTATTAGAAACCTGTTTTTCTTTCGAGGGACAATTAGAGAGGACGTACCTTGCCCAGGAATCTAACAACTAGCTTAGAATCACAACAAAAAAAAGTAAAATCGGTGACATAGTTCTCTACCCTGTCCGTATATAACAATGCCCGCCACTAGATGGCCCAAGTTGGTACTCTCGGGATGTTGTTCTAAGGTTCTACTCATAGCGGGCTTACTGGCATACCAAGGTAAGTGAAAATCTAAACAAGAACTATTTTAATGTAAAAGGGACGTTTAAGTTATATGTACATGTATAACATAGGGAGTTTAGTACTTAAACTTTCTCATTTTTTAAACACGTAACATTGTGATCACTAAAATAAAGTGAAAAGCTACGACCTACATATACGTGCAGTGTACAGAGAATAATTTAATTTAAAAAAAAACAACAATAAATTGATGTTAAAGTTCCAAATACCGGGTACACCTTAGCTTGGTGTCGCTCGATTTAAGTTTTATGTATCGCTTTCTAAAATAATAAAAAACATTTTTAAAAATGATAAAAAGAATATAACAAAAATACATAATTCGGAACTTGTTTAGCTATCTAGTACGTAGATATATTATACTGATCGCATGACCAAACGCATTATTCGATAACCATTCAACTATGTAACTCGATATCTTTAAATTGAGATTTGAAGTTATCGATTTGAAAACCTTTGTAAAACGACGGTAGTATACCTTTGTATCAATACGAGGTTCATTCAGGTTTATAAATCTTTTTTTTATAGGGAATGCTGTTACTGGGGTAAGTTACCTCAATCTGTATGATCAGTCATATTGAAAACATTTAAAAGTCAGTCGTCAACAGTATGGAATCACTGTTACGACGTAAATTGAACATTGGAGGCAAGAACCAATGTGGTTTATTGTTCAAAACTTATTTCTGTCAACTTGAAAGGTTATGAAATAATTTTAAACTGTTTAAAACTCTTGATAGTATATGAAAGTATAATTAAAAAGAAAAGTATGCGAACTGTTTTGTATGATATTACAAAATCGTAATGTATTACATATGCATAAATATGCACAAAGTTATAAATTGCATATTGGTGTTACACAACAGCTAAGCTTCAATATGGTGTTAATCTCACATAGATTTAGCTTTAGCAATAACAAAGTTACAACCAATATATTGTTTTACCCATACACCACATAATTAGATGTGTTACCATGGAAACCATCAAACGGGAACTTTATAAACGGGTACAAATTTAGCAAACACCGTTTCCATATCAGTCAGCCCTGGCGAACAATTTGACGTACATACATACATGTGGCTTTGACCTGGCATCTATTTTTTAGCAATCTTGGACCTTTAGCTAAATTGTATAGTTATTCTAACTGTTCAAATTGCTGTGTTGACGTTGTAACAATCTGGTAACTTCAATTCTTAAGCTGTCATGCGAGCACTGGATAACAAGGTATACGCATTTAAGGACAGACTCTTTATTTCAAATATAGATGTCTTCGTGTCGCTTATTTTTCTCCTACTGGTACCTTAATACTATGTGTAATACCCATTATCTTAAAATGCAAAGATCCTCTGGCGAGCAATACATAAAGGTGAGACTGGTGAAGCGTAGCGTAGCCAAATTTATGCTCTGAAGATCTTTCATCGTGTCATCTAACCAATTTAAACCGTATGACATTGCAGTTTCAGGCGTGTGCACATTGGGAATATTGACCTGAAAGTAGGGTATTTGTGTTGTTGCTAAATGTATTCAATATGAAGTGTAACGCATATTTATTGAGTTGTGTCCTCTGATTGGCTGAGTCATCTACATACGTCATATGTGCGGTTTAAGGAGTATTCCATGGTTTTGTTTTGGAACGCTTGGTTACTTGGCTATGATTTTGACAAAGATCTATGAATTTGCAAGTTAACAATACACATACACCACTATAGTTCTCGGCTAACGAGTTTATGGACGCATACCCTCTGGATTAAAACAATGTGACCAAGATACACCATAACTTCAACTTCAACTTTTATTTTGGCAATACGGCAAATCATATGACATTGGCCATAGCGAGTAGCATTGTAATAAGTAGGACATTATGAGACTAAGATGAACTGAGTTTAAACTATTCTATCATTTATCAACAACAGTTAAAGAAACAAGTTTGGAAAAATAAAACAATTCGAGCCTGAAACAGTTTTAAATCCGTTGTTTCGATCAATAAGAATTACTTTTTGAAATTGTGTAGATATGCGATGACTGCTTTGACGTTTTGTATACAACGTAGCTTGGTAAAAATGAAAATTATGCTTATTTTTTGTATTTATATCTTATAAAATGACCAATTATTCTAAAACAAATGAAAGGTTTTACCATTCGTGTTGCCTTTAATTAAAACAGGATTTGAAGAAGTTGGAATCGACATTATCCTACAATCCTAAACTAAAGGAAACACTTCGTGACATTGAAAGAGTGACTCCAAGATTTATGGCATCATTACAACACGTGATGTGGTCAAAAGGTACAGATTTGATCGACCAGAAAGAGCGACTTATCGGGACAGACATTGTCCAAGATGTTGATATTCAGAATCTAGGAAAAACAATCGAAACCTTTACGGAGGACCTGAACAAACAGCACGGAAATATGAGAAAACTTGAAACGCTCGTCCATAAAGGCATAGAACAATGTAAATCTGCGATACAGAAAGACAAACGTATTATTTAACAGTACCACGCTCACAAAATAATTAGGCAAGACGACATATCACGGAGATTGTATAAAATAGAGAACCACCAAACAGACATAGCCAAGTATGTGAACGTGGCCATTGAGCTAGAAAAACTAGCATCTCTTTACTCAAAATTACAGGAGGAAAGTTGGCTTTCGTGGATTCTTAGGCGATTGCTCGAGTTTATCAATGCTCAATTGGAAGGTAAACACTATGTGTCCCTTTTGTAGCTGCTGATACGTCAATGTAACGATCATTATTGTTAAGACATACCTTTGGTTTAATTTGTGTTTAAAGAACGCACGATCTTCCCAAAGTGCAGAAACAATACATTATCTTTATACAAAGTGCTATGTGTACTATTAACACAAACGTCGTAACACTTTACACTTTACACTTATTCTAAGTCGATATAGCGTTTACCTGGGAGTGTACAATCAAAACAATTAGTCAGAAATAGAGCTTTAAGGAAATAATTATCTTATCTGTTTCTAATACACGTTTTCTAGATTCAATGTTTGCCATTTTAGTGTTACAAAACATTGTATCGGTTATCCAGAGTACTGTTTAATTTTGGTTTGAACTGGTATGTTTTGCTTTCTTGCAAAGCCGTTAAAAAAGCTTGGGCTGCAGCTGGCTTCGCTGACGATGTCGTAAAATTCGCTAACGTCCATGACTGTAGACACGAGGCAAACTTACTTACATATGAAGCAAACCATAGACGCCGAGAAATACCAACATTGACGACAAATGTGCAGTCACAGACAGAAGATATTGAGATGCTAGATGAAGAAGTGAACACGCTGCATTCAGAAATAGGTAAAACAAGCAAACACATATTTACACGAGTCTTTCCTTACGGTCATCAAAATACGTTTCTTTAAATATGCAGAAGGTGTTGCTTGAACTTACTGGTTGTGCCACTATTTCGGCTACATGCATTTGATTTATTACACGTACAATGTTTTTGTATAATGATAGCTTAACGTTCTACTCCTTTACCGTAGCGGTCTATAGTTTTTATTTGTAGATTATAACAGTAAATATTTAAATATGTATTTTTAAATCATATTAATTGACAGAAACTTTAGAAGAAGCAGTTTTTGAGCTGGAACAATTTAATGAAAAGATTCGTCGACAACTTGAGGTTTTGGATGACACTCAAACACAACTACAGGTAAACGGATTTAGAAACTAAACCAAACTAAACCTTAATAAAACAAAATGTTAATGCAACATCTTATTGAATTTCAAACATAATAATGATAATAAAGACTTATTAACGAGAGTGCTTATTAGATATACATCTATCTTCCATAAGGCCCTCAACACAACATAGATT
>ENA-OREC01000588-OREC01000588.1-marine-metagenome-genome-assembly--contig:-NODE-588-length-14989-cov-12.876542_pt1 | contig 14989 bp, 5 predicted proteins | sample MGYA00248626_ERZ508543 | MGnify/ENA primary metagenome ERZ508543 (study PRJEB26211, sample SAMN05518279) | marine metagenome | isolation source: Puget Sound, Washington, USA | host: Bankia setacea... | reverse complement strand
AGCCCTCGTCAGAATTGAACTAGCTATGGTTGTAAATCGCTCAAGCATCAAGCCCTTGTCAGAGTTGAACTTGTTAAGTTGTGACCTGTACACGATAACATAATTATTTGTACAGTTCTCACTATAATTCTATTCAAATACAAAACAGTAACATATTTGACTGGTGGTACAGAATTCGATCCGAACTCCTGTTAAATGAAATTGTCTCTGCGACATTTCTGTCCATATGTCACACAAGTACAGCTCTTTAACTCACAAAAACCTAATAATTTAAAATCCTATCCTTTCTCCCTAACCCATAAGTATCATTCAATATCACTTCTTATTTATTTCCTTCATTGTTTCTTTCTCAAGCCATTTAGGGAAAAATAAAAGGAAATTGTAAGAGTAGGTTTCAAACAGCATATAAATGAACTGCAATCTTATATTTTGGCCCTGGTAGAAGTTTAACAAGGTTCTTTGAATTGTGGGTTTTATTTTTCATTGGAAACACATGTGTCTCTTTTAAGAGAGTAGTTTAATCAAAGCTAACGTTAATTGGTTGCAAGTGCTTGAAATATGCTATCAATTTTGCATTAAGAGAATTGGGTTATAATAATTATTGAATTTGTTTGTTAAGACTAGAGCCAAAGTAAAAGATTGTCAGCTGTATTGTTACACTGTCCCATATCTGTTTGCATTGTCGAATCAAGAATAAGACAATTAGTCCAGCACTTGGTTAGCTACCTCTACCAAACGGCTACAAAAATATAATCATAATATATAACATGGGACAATTAATATTACCTCCCTTTACAAAAGTTTGTGTCATTCGTATTGTGTTGCAGTTTTTCTACGTATTCACTGGATTTGTCAGTTAAAAAGTGAGAAACTCAAAAACTCAAAAGAACATGATGTTTAAAATGACTGACATGAAATTGATGAGATATACAATCATACCTATAATACGCTAAAATCACAAAATTACTAAACATCAAGAAACCCTAAACAGTTAAAAATCAACTAATTACTTACATAATAAAAAGTACATATAAAAGACATTCAAGAAACATAGAAGAGAGCAAAACTTCCATAAGTGTTTTCATAATTTGAAGAAGAAAAAAACATTAAAAGTTGATGCATTCACTGAAAATGGCACCATTAAAACAAAGGGAAGTAACTGTGCTGTCTTTAATTGAGCTTTTTTGGGGGGTTAAATCTTAAGGTCCCTGAGTGGGGTAAACATGCATGCTTGATAAAAACTATAGACAAAATCTAAAGAAATAACAAGTTACCTGAATTGAAATAAAGAATACAGCATTTAGTCCGCGAGATAATAAAGGGAGACAACTGGTGATAAACAATGTTATGAGTTATCTTTCTCGGTCAGTTTAAACTTAAGTCACAATGAAGTGTTAAATTGATCCAACCATCCAATGTTTCACTGAATTTACCTTCTTTTTCATCACTGAGATTATTTATTTTCCAACCGAGTTTTCTTATCGATTGCCAAAGTACGGATACTCAATGCAAACTTGCGATCTTTATGTTTGTTCAAGAAATATTTCTGGAAATAGTTTTTATATCTATCAACCAATGTCTGTAAAAGAGGTATATGTGTTTCAATAATAAAGACACCGAATTTCGATAAAAAAAAGTTAACAGTGGCAAAGTCAGATATATGGAACAAAGCACAGTATGTTAATGTTAAGACAAAATATGACAGCAAACAGTCTACTATGATTTTACATTCAGTTAATTACTTCAAAACTTAGAAGATTAAAAACAATATCATTATATAAGGGATGATACCATAGTAGTTACACAATGACAATTTTTTTATTTATATATACAAAGTTTTATGTATTTTGGGTTAAGATATAACACACACAAATCTGAGGTAGATAGTTTAAAAAAGAGCTAGGTTAACTTAAAAATAGTAAAAAATCACTGAAATATTTGATTTCCATGGTAACAGTTTTTAAAAATGTCCAGATTTAAAACGATGAAATTGATGCAAAATGCTTACTCATAGAGATGACCCACAATGTCCATGCTTTCATTTAACTTTTGTTACCTACTTTAAACATGGGAAATTGTTTTAAAGTTTCGAACGAGAATCTGAGAAATGAAAAAAGCGTATTCTAAAATGAACTGCTTTCTAAAATGAACTGTCTACAATGAAAATCAACTATTCCCGTAATTTTTAGCAGAATTAAGAGCAATAAAAGTACACAAAAGCACATAATACAGTAACATGGCTTTAACAATTAACCAGGGCTTCCTCATATGTCCACTCAATATCATAATAATACAAAAAAATATTAGAGCAAAAAACATAGATCGAGGTATATTCAACAATACTCTTGATAGTATATATACTACCAGCACTGAAATGTATAGGTATGCAAACATATTTATATTGACTTGTGTAATAAATATAGGTATATATACTTTATTGTAATGTAGTGAAAATCTCATCTAAACAGTAATGAAACCCGTTAAGTCCAATGGATTAAAAGAAATCAACCACAAAGTTACACAAAGAAATATAAAGTATATAAGTATTTAAATCATTTCTATCATTTTTCTCTCAAGTTTCCATAGATTGCTATAGATAGTGAAGTTATAACAAACATCAAATCCTAAGATATTTTTGACAGAAACACAAATTAAATAATACATTTTCTAGAAATATTAAAATTGTAAATGTTTGTGTCTATGATTGTATTGTTCAAACAATCTTTACAGCATAGTACAAAAATGATTTCCTTAATCCTAAATACTGTTAAGTTAGATTGCTCTTTGAATTCTGTTCAACATAAGTTTAGTCAATTCACACAAAATACAGTGTACAATTATCCGTTTCTTTAAAAAAATACCTGAATTCTTTCCAATCAGCTTCACCTGGATTTCAAAGTTGTTTCTTTAATCAATTAATTAATCAATTAAATATTCAATAAAGTCACTTAACCACAAACTTCACCTTATTAAATAGCATACTCATTCTAATTCTCCAAATAACACAATAAATTAATTAACACATTCAAATTCAAATAGGAGGTTTGTATATAAAGATACTTTGGTCAGAACTGTTGACATCAGAACTGCATAAACGTTCGCTTTAGCACAATTTTGTAACAATTTCTTTTCATCGTACGTCAAAACAAAAACTTGGCCATGAGTGTTTTGTCCAGATTATAGTATTTTTTTAAAACTCTAGTCTGGAATTGTCCGCTGATTTTTAAGAATGAGCGAGAAAAAAATCATAAAATTGTTTTCTAAAAGTTTTGACCAAATTATTTTTACATACTGTTATAGGGATAAAAGAATGATTTCCAAATTTTCGGAAATTTTCCCATAAAACATTTTTTTCCCCCATAGTACATTTTATTATGTCATTAACAAAGGCTAGCACATACATCTGATAGGTATTATGCAAGACAATGTGGTAAAGCATAAAAAAGACATCTACACAGAGAAAACAAACCATAGATTACTCACATTATAATGCAAAAACATACAAATAGTACATCAGTTTTCTCTTAAACAAACAAAACGCTCTTTGATTTTAATTTTCGATAAATTTCAAACTATAACATATTCTTTCTGTACTAAAGTGTTAACACATATTTTGAGGTATTTGTACATATTCCCAGATTTTCAAATGTAAAAGTGTAGATTAAAATCTATTTCGATATATTTCAAATACTATCTAAATTACTGAGACATCCTATCTAAAGGTACATGTGTAATTCCACTAGTTTGTAAAGTTCCAGTGAACAGGTAGTTAGTTGTAGTTGTAATTGTAATCATAGTTAACATACAGAACGCGAAGCCGTATAATTAAGAAATACAGTTAACATTCAGCACTTTTCTACAGACGTTAAAAAGAATAACTGTTGGTTAAATAAGTTTAAGGTAGCACTGTGATGGGATCTAGCTCAACAAAGCATGTTTTATATTAGATTTTTTGAGCACTTTCTTGTCTTTAACACGCGTTATATAGCACTGTGGATGTAAAATAGCACATTTTGTCATTGTAATAAAAACAGGTCTACCTTTTAACAAAATCAACAGTATTCCATAATTCTACATTTTACGTTTTATGTTTCAACTTAAAGGTTCTTATCATTTTGAATTTTAAAAACTGTTAACAATCGAATTAACTCCTGATTTTTTTTTGATTTTTTGTACTTTTTTAAATTTGAATAAAAGTTCACCAAAATTTAATGTAATAAGCAACGTTTTTCTTTAACAGGTATACAAAATGGTGCAGTGGACTAAACTTCAACAAAATCACTCCATAATAGAAATTGGAAAACAGATTGTTAAAAAATACACTGAAATCACACCTAAACCAATCTTGAGGTAAATGTTCTATAAGACACTATGTAATAATGATGAAGAAAAAACAATCTACACATGAAAATACTTTTTATCAAATATGGCAACCGATGTAGTAGTCTTATCAGAGTACATAAAAAGCACAAAATAAAACAAAACACAAAAATAAGAGAAAAAAAGTCGAGAGAGAAATATAACACAATTTAGACTTCCTAGGTAATATTATACAATACATGATTGAATAACCCTGATTAAATATGATACAACATAGTATTACACACACAAAAAAAACAGATTTTTAAGATGCACTTTTTCATGAGGTAACCCGTGCAACACGCATTTCACAGTCAAATCATCAAAAAAATCATCATGTCAGTACATAGAAATAAGGTTACCCGTTCCAAAAATAGCATCGCTGAGGTCACATGACACCTTGTTAACGCGGACGATGACACTGTGTAAGTCCAGTCAGTCCACCCCTGAGACGTCCAAATACATAATAACTGTACAATGTTTTTGTTTTTTTCAATAGCCTTCTACCACACACGCCACTAGTCGGCATACACCTAACAGGGACAACAATATACAATAATAAAAAGATCAAAATTTGAGGTCAGAGTTCAATCCCCGTGAGGTTATCGTGTTAGTATATAGGATAAAAGGGTTCCTTCCATGAGCTAGAAACACGCTGTTGTACTGTTACACCATATTATAAAAACGTTGCATTATAAGTTTGTACCTGAATTACACATATAATACAAAAACGTCAGTTCAGATTTCGTACATCGAAACTTTCACTGTCGCATCGCACCACGCATCAATCCATCAAAATCATTCATGAAACAATTGTCTTCCTTGACATCGATCGGCTGAATTCACTCGTCTGAACAGGGTTTGATCCTTGTTTTATCATACGAATACTGGTACCGTTTGCTTTGATCTTCAATATAAGGTCGAAGAATATTCCTGAAAGATTCCTGAATTTAAATAACGTCAAAATAATGCCCACACAATTCCTGAACAGATTTAGCTTTCTTCACTCGTTTTGATTTGTAAACAATTTCACAGTTCAAAGTTCTCCTACAAGACCAGATTGTGTCCCACGTTCAGTTTATCCTTCAGCCACAGTCATCTACATTTTGATTTACAAATTGATTATCTAAGTTATGTTCGTTCTCAGCGCAAATGTTCCGACAGATGCAATGCAAAGTAGACGCGATCGTGACAGTCCTCTCCACACACCATGCAGACGAAGGGATGCATGTCGTCGTTTATATGTAGCTTAGAGTGAATACGGTACATCGCATACTCCGAGAAGTAACATTCACAGTGAAAACATTTAAACATGCGACCTGAGCCAATGAGAGTTGAGATTGTCTCCATGGAGTAGTCCTTATTGGATAACACTGAGAGAGCTGGTGAGGTAGAATCGTGGTTTGTAGGACGCGAAGGTGAGGTCACAATGTATGGAACAACAGCCATAGAGGAGGGAGATCCTGGTAGCTGTGAGGTAGGTGTTACTGATGGTGTACCTGGAGTGTGTTCCTCTGATTTGACCGAGTTTCCACTCACTGAAGCTGTCTCCTTGTGGTTCGTAGCACAGCACAGATGTACCTGGACTCCAACATCAGCAGTTTTCTTCATGAACAACTTCTCCTCCTTTCTGGTTTCAGAGCCACTAAATGATCCGGACCGCGATCGTGACCTCTCAGCAGATATGTTTGAAAAGCTCGACTGATCGCTGTGGTGATCGTTTTGAGCCTTCTGCAGACTGAGGTTCAGGGCATCCAACTGCTGGGGATGGAGTTGACTAGAAGCTGCATAAACAGAAGAATGAGGTAAATGTTGTGCTAAATACGAGGTAGAAGCTGAGGACAAGCCCTGGTATAGTCCCATGTGTGGTAACTGTCCTAGGCTGGCGTACAGTGGATACAGGCTGGAGTGCGAAGGGTTAGTAGATAAAGAGGTAGCGAGGTAGTTAGGCTCTCCACTTTCCCCTACACCAGAACCTGTATGATTGTTTGATGTATTCTGTTTTGTATCATTTCTTGAGGTAGATATGGTATCTTGCTTATTGTTCCGTGAAGGACCGCCTTGACCCGTTTTATTGTAATTCGGCTTCACAAACAAATCCCACACAGAATCCGCGATGATGCCATGGCGACGTGCGTGGCGACGTAGCGTGGATCCACGTGTAAACTTGGCACCACAAATCTTGCATTGAAACGGTTTAATACCCGTATGTAGCTTTATATGAGATTTCATATTATTTTTGTAGCCAAACCGTTTCGCACAAATAGGACATGAATATGGCTTTTGTGCTTCGTGCGATTTGAGATGGTACCTAAGATAGCCTTTAGGGAAATCCCTGCCACATTCCTGACACATCTCCATTTCCTGAGAACCCTGCATATTGACCGACGAATTTGGATCACTTGAGTTTGCCGTGTCGTTCATTTTCTCTGTGGGTGACATATCGTTACTGTCCCTGCCCGCTGTCTCTCCGCCGGATTCTGAGTTAGTGGCATTGTAGTTTTGAGGTATATCTGGCATGTACAACAGAGATTCGCGTTCTAGGCGAGGCAGGTTGTGGGAATAGAGATGTGTCTTCAGTTCCATTTGTGTCAGTGAAGCTTTGCCACAATGCCTGCACAGCCATGGTCCTTCCTGGTGCCAGCGTCTCATGTGCAGTTTAAGACTGTATTTACGTGTAAAGGAGGATCCACACACAGCACACACATGGGTCACTTCATTACCATTGTGTGTTTTCTCATGTTCTATTCTTTGGGCCGCCTTCGCAAACTTTTGCCCACAGAACTTGCATGAATATGGCTTGAACTTTGTATGCAGCTGTTCATGGAGGTACAGTTTCCCTGAGCTTTCAAATCCTTTACCACATATTCCACACTTATGATTGCTATACACCTTCCCATCTCTCAATTTCTCTGAGGTAATTGATTCTGTTTCTATATCAGCATGCACTCCGTTGCCATTGTCCTTGTCTGGGATCTGGACTTCATCATCTTTGGGACGCTTGTCAGCGGCAAAGTCATCATGATTTGTGTCATCAGGTTCTAGTTTGTCTGACTCTACTTCGTCAGCCTTACGTTTCAGTCCGTATCGTTCCTGTAGAGAGGACACTGGTGGAAGTGGCCTGTCTTCATCGCTCGCATCTAATCTGGACCCGTAACGTGCAAGCATATAATTCCCACTTAATGCAACAAGATTCTCAACACTACGATTAGAGTTGTGCAAGGGAGATTTGATGAGAGACAAGTTGAGGCCTGGGTCAGGCGATCTGTTAGCACTCATATCTAGTTTAATGTCCGAGTCATCAGACTCTGGCGAGAAACGGAGCATACTGTCCGACATATTATCCTGAGACTGTACAGAATGTTTCTTATTGGAGTTAGATGCACTGGATGCCATATTGGCTAATGCGTCCAGCTCATGTTGCTCCTGTTTTACAATGACACTAGTTTGATACCCGCTTAATAAAGAGGAGTCCCCACTTCCTGATCGCCTGTCACCAGGAGGAGATTTAGATAACATTGAGGTAGATATTTCCTGAGGCTCATTTGATCTAGTCATTCCTGATAGTTGAGAGGCGCCAAGTGTTTGTCCCTGACCTTTGTATGAATGTTGTCCTACGTCACCAGCCAGACCCCGAGACAGAGTGGTTGTAGGCCCTGTTCCTGAGTTGTCGTCCCCCATATAGCTTGATACTGCCGCACGCAGCAAAGGACAGCGCTTCTCGTGGTACCGTCTTGTTGTAGACCTTGTAAACACTTTACCACAGTAGCTACATGTTCGAGATTTACGGGGATACCCATTTGAGGTAAATTGATACACGTCCCCATGGTAGTTATAATTTGACATTGGCACACCGCTGATACCATATGGAAATGAATCTTTATGTCGATTAAACACTGGCGCCGGAGTTGCGTAAATTTGTGACTTTGCGGAGGCATCTGAAGGCATATTTTTCTCCGATGAATGTCGATGTAGAGAGGAAATGTTGTGTCCATTGCTGAATGAAGTGTGAGACGGTGATATAGATGACGACAAACTCCCTGAGTAGATTGGGCTCGTCAACGAATGACTGGTGCCCTTGAACATTGATGTAGTGAGTGGTGTATGACCAGTGACTAATGGTGAACCTAACCCGTACGCAGAAACAAGTCCGCTTGCATGTTGTATGAAGCTATGGGCTGGTGAGAATCCCTTTCCTGTTAGATCCATAGTGAATGAGGTAATAATAGTAATTGTACAGTCCAACTGCTAAACAGCTAAATACACACCCGTGATAACGTTTCTGAAATAGACAAAAAAACAACATTATTAGTCATGAAGAATGATCAAACAACATCTTTAATTTAAAAGTATGTGTACCTGAGAATACCTTAAATCCTTCATGTTTGACCAAAGTTTAAGAAATGCCATTTGCTTTATGCCAATGTGTTTGAAAAACCAATAATGTATAGTCATCCATAATCCAGCAAGTGACTCCAATTCTATCGCTTGTGAATATGTGTTGTTTGTTCACTGAATACTGACTGCCATTTTTTTGTTGAACAGTGTAACCTTGTTGAGGTAAGGGAGGTAAGGCTTGTACAGTAAAATCAACTTAAACTATCGGAGTTGTCTCTCTTACTAGCCAGTGTCAAATGTTAACAAACTGAAGGATTTTCACCCTAGGAATCTTGTTTAATCTAATAAAATTAAGTTTGTTCTAGACTAATGATGAAGCCCCTAACTATATTTCTGTAAATACACCAATTTTAAAAACAGAGGAAAAATACCATTAGAGTAAATTTAGTTTGTGAGTTCAGTGTTTCTTCCTGTTTTCCAGCGGGTTTTTTCCTAGTTCCGCGGCTGTATAATCCAAGGCATCATAGTGGCTGTCGTATATGATTATTATTGATTATCTGTCAGTGTTCTTGCTAAAACAGTTTCTCATTTTTAAAAACCCATACAACGCATATCTTATAAAAAAAAAGCACATGTAATTCTACGGTGAAGAAAAGTTCAAGGTCTTGGAAAGCATATAGTAGAAATAATTACAGTTATTTAGGGTTTCCTCAAAAAAAATATTTAGCTCTTCATTCTTCAAGCTTCCTTCTTAGAAATTAGCAGCCTAGAAATCTACTGAAATCATGACAACAGAATGAGCTATTTTATCAAAGTATTGTGAGTTTTTCAGCTAAAGTAAAACCGCATGATCTCATAAAGGAAGCCATCATGAACTGGAGTGTAGACAATGTTAAATCCCTACGCTCGAACCCAGAACCTCTGTGTGCCCAAACAGAAGCTCTGACACTGTATTCGGGGCCATCTGGAGTCCATATTAGTGTATTGTTTATGGTCCGAGATCACCATAAACTCTTATTTACAAGATCATGTTCCTAGTTATATGAACGGTAAAGTGTCCTAAGTTAAAAGAGTATTCTATACAGCAGCAACTGCCCAATGAGATGTCATGTTATATGAGGTGATTGATTGAGTAATGACCAATCCAATGTCATGTTGTATTTCCCTGACTGTTCTTGAACCCACTACCAACTTAGCTACGGCCATGTCACAATGTTATAACAAAAACTGCAGTAGCAACTACCTAATGTGGCCTTCCAATGTGATTGCCGTACATAAATGATGGTCATTAACTAGCCCTGTGAAAATAATATGTCAAAACTGTGGCTATTTACGCGAAGAAGAGTTATGAAGAATGTGACAATGTCTGTCCATCTGCGGTCAGTCTAGACTTGACCAGTGTGACCGTTACATTAACCAGTGCAAAAACCCGTTACTGACCAGTGCAGAATGCATGTCACACTCAGGGCTTTTACATAGTCTTGCAATTTTTTAACACACGCACATGGTGAAATGCTTGGTAAAGTAAAGTAGGCTTATACCTCAGGGGTCAAAAGTCACCATAAGGTCACCACATGGAGCACGGTAATGTATGGTTTTACATTTTATTGCAAATTAAGTGGTAAAATTGCATGGGCAGCCTTATGAATTCTGAAAATATTTCACGGCTCAGTCTACCCAAGGTTGTTTTACTGTGCCTAAGCTACAGAGGTAAATGGAGAGTTTGTGTAGTAAATACCCATAGAAAAACTGTTAACCATCTTCTAGTGTATCAAATAGCAGTAGAGGAGGAAAAACACAACATTTGCATAACTTCTTAACCACTTTTTTTTATCTTTTAGGCAAGCTATGTATGCACTGTTTTGTTAAAAGCTGAAATACCTAAATATAATAAAAAGGTGAAGGCTCAAACCTTACCAAGAAACCATTTAAACTTTGTCTTACAAAAATGTACCATCTTTTTAACCTGCAAAGAAATCTGCTTTAACTTCACCAAAATGCAGTTTATGTCAGTTCTTTTGACAATTGCATCTTGAGTAGTAGACTATTGTTGCAGCTTTTCCTCAAGAATCCAACAATTAGTACGCTATAGGCACTGCATCTTTTTCACGGGCGGTGATGAAAATGCTAAGTGAGCCAATCAAACGTAGGGGAACCAATAATTCAAATAATCATCATTGTTTTTTCTGTACTGAATATCTAAAGCTAATATTGTTAGTGAGCTTCTCAAATGTCGCAGCTATGACAGAACAAACAAACCACACCATCTCCTTCATATCACATTCAAATCATTGACTGATGCTACTTTGCACATCTATGTTGACATTTTCCAGCCATGCTGCCTATAAGCGAAATACCTGATCTGGTGCATGTCTCCTGCAGAGATGACTTCCCCAGTAGACATTTATACCCCTACTGTTTCTGTGAACTATTGTCATCAAACTACTACACACATGCATCATTTGCCTTCATAAAAATACATGACCTTTGGAGACGTGGATTCTCATCACAAACATTATACAGGAGTGATGAGAATTTAACACGCTGCAGTTTCACTAAACAAGTCCCCAACTCAGGTCACACATTCTTGGCGTTATTTTGAATTTGACTTTATTGTTATTAATTGTTATGCATTTAGATTCTTTGCGTCTTTAATAATCTTGCAGTTGTCAATTTCATTCTTCTCTCCCTTACATTTTGTAAATTTTGAAATGCTTTTTTACAAAGACTTTTATTAATGACCTCTAACTTTATTACTATACTGCTTCATTCCACCCTCAAGATAACTTTAAATTAAAAACAGTTAGTTTTAGTTTATAGTCTCAATTTCTTTTGTTCTTTTTTTTTTCGATGAGCTTTTAAACATCCAATTTCAAAATGCCGCTTACACTCTTTAATTGTTGCCATCATTTTAGTTTGGGGGTTTCCTGGGGTTTTGTTATTGTACTACGGTGCTTTGTCTCTTTTCTCTAAAGATAAACCTTTTCCTGGTTTAGTCTTCATTTCAGTGACAGTTAAAATTTTCTTAAAAATACCCTTTAAAAACAAGATTATAAACAACAAAGATACGCCAACGTCTTTGTTATATCTAAACAGCTGTTTGTGACAGATTTCCAATATTTTGTATCTTAAGACAGAATGTTTTCTTCAGCGTTTGTTTTATTTATAAATTGTTAACATATATATATATATACAAAGAGCAATCTGTTATACAATTTGCGTGCAATTAGAGATCGGCTTTCTTCCAATATAAATTTGAACAAATACATTAGTAGAATTGAAATACAAAGTGCAAGTAACTAATACAGCTCTTCACTCAGACTCAAAATTCATTTCACATCTTTTTTAATATATCACAGACAAGTCAAGTACAATTTAAGTATTTATATTTTTTTTCTTATTTCATTTTTTTAATTTATTTTTTTATTTTTTTATTCAACATTTTTGTTTAATTTTTTATTAAAGCGTTCATTTGTTTCATTTTAACATAATACATACAAGTTCAGATAGTAACTACATTCCCTTAGTATGACGTGTAATCATATCTGGTCTCCATGTCAATATTATTTCTATTTGTAATTTGTATGTTTTTATTCTAAGGTTATTTTCTAATTTCAGCAAAATCATGTCTCCTTCCAGGCATAAACAGTCATTTTTGTTTTTGCTATTTTAACAATCTTCAGCTCCAATGAGTTTTATTCTTACTGGTCAATAATTAAAGTACAACTCGGCAAAAGTCAATAGTATCGATCTGTGCAGGAAACATTAGTCTTTAAAGTTTTCCCTTTTTATACATTGATTTTCTAATTAAGCGAGTGGAAGCTGCCCATATTTGTAACCATGTTGCCAATGTTAATACAACAATCTTGAGGGGTTTTGGCTACGGATTACAGCTGTTCGAATTGTACTAACTTAAAAATCATGGAACAAAATATCAGAAAATCCCAGCTGTAGGTACAAATTTTATCATGACTACGAAATTAAATATTAAGGCATATATGTGAAAGTCAATTATTTTGCAAGTGTTTCTCCCATCTTTGAAGCTCAAAATATGCAATTTCTAATAAATAAAATAATTTCATTGATGTTGAAATCTGATTTTTCAAACATGGTGTCCTGGTGTGAGAAGAGTCATTGTAATATAAATGTATTACAACGATTTGTTTAAGTTGCAATATGATAAAGAAATATTGTGATTTTGCTTTTATGGAAGTACAAAGTAATATTGATACATGCAAGAAAAATGGTGATCAAATTAAGGCAAACAATGTAACTGTATAATCCTACCATAGTTGAAGCCATTGAAAATATATCCAAAAGTCAAAAATGAAACTATAAACCATAGATCAATGTAACACCATGTAATGCACTGCAAGATCTACTGATGTTGACAAAAAAACACTTGCCCACCCCCCCTTGTGCACAAGTGTTACGGGCGCGGACCAGCTTTGGTTTAAGTCATGGAATAGTGATTTACGTGGCTACAGAGTATGCATCACATTCAACTGGCCGGTCCTCATTATTTGTATAACAACGTTCCATAAATAGGTACAGTAAGTGACAAGTAGCAACATTTTTACGGGGACTATGTGCAAATCTAAGTCAGGTTTACTACTTGTAATGCCGCTAATGTCAATCATACGGCAATGTTAGATCGGGGCACCTTAACTCATTGCGGACAACACTATATCACTTAGTAAATGTGTAACCCGGTGTCAAAGGGTACGATGGCACTGCAACCATGTCATAATGTATAACAAGAATTTGAGGAAGAACTCAACTTGGAATTTGCATCTTAACCACAAGAATAGTTGCCAGATATTTAAATGTAAATACTAGGTCACATTATAATATTCAAAGAACCCTTTTATTTTAGAACTGAAAGGTCGACTTAAGACCACATTTTGAGCAAACCATTCAACTTATTGTTCAATGCAACTTTTTTATTTACAAATATCAATGTTAAAAATACACAATTTTAACTGATTCATTTTACTTGTATCTTGCATTGTATTTTGCACTTACAATTGTTTTAACTGCTTTATAACATATGTTGAGAGACCATATAGCTTGCATTTTCCTAATTAAAGATGATTAATTCAAAATCGTTTATGTTGATAAATGATCATTTTCATGTAAGTCAAATGTGTGTAAATTTTTTATCACCATCTTGTCATATCACAGTTTTGAGTAAAGTACAATTTGATACTGAAAACTTAACAACACACAAACATTATCATTTGATAAAAATTTGGTACAACAAACATGAACACAGACATTCTCAGACCCCCATGACTAGACTCAGGTAACAATGCAAACATAGACGAGAGATAAAACCAACGTGTAGTGAAACAAAGTCCAACACGCCAAAATTGGCCACGCCTTTTGTTTCACTTTCCGGTGTCATCTGACAATACCTTTTCCATGTAATCTTGATATAATATCTGATAAAATGTGATAGAATTGATACAAAATAAATGATAAAAAAAAAAGTTAGCTTGCCAGTAATCTCTAGTAAGTGTAAGTAAATGTAAGACTGTAGCTTACAGTTCAATCAACTTGCTATCATGGGGAGATAGACAGTTCTATTTTATCTTTTTTTCACGTTCTTTTTGTTTATCTATAGAGAAGAATGCACTGGATGGTCAATGAACTAAGGGAGAGATATTAAGCTGTTCTGTCCAAAAGAAAGATCTGTTAATCCTCTTATACAAACAGTTATCTGCAATGTTCATAACAACCAATCAGAATGCATGCTACTGTCATTTAAGTTGTTATTATGTCTCTGATTCCTAATACATTGTCTGTGATTGGCTAAACAAAAAGGTGGGTCAGAATTACATGGAAGTGAGTGAACTATATTCAATGGATTGACACCTTACTCCTTTGTGTACCTAGTCTGTATACCGGCCATGCTGGGTGTGTAGGATGGCTATAAGAGCGGGTGTTAGGTTGCTGCTGTGCCTAGTCTGTATACCGGCCATGCTGGGTGTGTAGGACGGCTGTAAGAGTGGGTGTTAGGTTGCTGCTGTACCTAGTCTGTATACCGGCCATGCTGGGTGTGTAGGCTGGCTGTAAGAGCGGGTGTTAGGTTGCTGCTGTGCCTAGTCTGTATACCGGCCATGCTGGGTGTGTAGGCCGGCTGTAAGAGTGGGTGTTAGGTTGCTGCTGTGCCTAGTCTGTATACCGGCCATGCTGGGTGTGTAGGACGGCTGTAAGAGCGGGTGTTAGGTTGCTGCTGTGCCTAGTCTGTATACCGGCCATGCTGGGTGTGTAGGACGGCTGTAAGAGT
>ENA-OREC01000587-OREC01000587.1-marine-metagenome-genome-assembly--contig:-NODE-587-length-14990-cov-13.002079_pt1 | contig 14990 bp, 5 predicted proteins | sample MGYA00248626_ERZ508543 | MGnify/ENA primary metagenome ERZ508543 (study PRJEB26211, sample SAMN05518279) | marine metagenome | isolation source: Puget Sound, Washington, USA | host: Bankia setacea... | reverse complement strand
AAAATCTAACTTACACGCTAGTATATGCATTCAGTGTAAAATCTAACTTACACGCTAGTATATGCATTCAGTGTAAAATCTAACTTACACGCTAGTATATGCATTCAGTGTAAAATCTAACTTACACGCTAGTATATGCATTCAGTGTAAAATCTAACTAAGAATTTACTTGTTTGTAATTTTATCTAACAAATAATGGCAGATAGCAAAATAAAATGCGATTTTTTTCTTTATTCAAAATAGTGCTTTAAGTGTGTGCATACATGTGTTATTTGTGAAGATTTTAAATGTACCATATTTGACATTTGTGCAAGCTATGTCATTGGTACAGTGCTATCAAACCAGGAGTTGGAGTGAGCGTGAATGGTTTAAATGTACAGATATAAGTACATGTTCATACTTATTTTATATTATTTGTTCCGTTATGCTACAATTGTTCTAAAGTTAAAACATCTGTCAAAGGCTGCCATTGGTTGTAGAAACAGAGGATAAAAGAGGCAATTTTGTTTATATTTGTTCAGTGTATTAGTTCTATGATAATATGGAATAATGAAGCCATTGTGAGAAATACGTGTTCTATCTACTGCCTTTAACTGTCAATCATGTATGTTGAAACATGTTAAAGTTAGATGTCACACAAGTGAGTTGTGTCATCTTAAATTCTTTTGTAAAAATAAACAAACATATTTTCTGTGAAAAGCTTGTTGTTTTTACTTATTGTGTGTCCATCTGTATTAAGACAGGCGTTTGATTCTTTTGCAAAGACTCCTGCATTTAAAGTTGTATACAACAATGTTCAACGTTCCTACATGCTATAAGCCTATCGTTCACATGAGAATCTATCAACATACAAACTCAGCAGTAAATGGACAAGTCAGTATTTATATATTTGCAATGAGGCGCAAAAGCAACTCCGGACCTACATGTATGTTTAGAATCTGTTCATGTGCCTTTCTGTCAACACTTAAAATGCCAACGACCCGACCATACACTAGTATTGGGAATTTCTTGTTTACAATAATCAATTGAAGAAAAAAACAACTTTGTTATACATATAATTATGTTCAATATATATGAATGTTTCATCGCATGTGATCATTTAACTAGTTGTTATATGCTTACATCAACGTACAATACTAATCTCTCCTGCAAACAACTTCACAACAATTTTAAAATACGTTTATTTACAGCAAATATCTGATAATTATAAGCTCGAGTCATTGATATACCACCTTTAACGTACCGTACACGTAACTACACAATACTTACCTTTAATCTATGCGGTTAACTCAACCTAGAGCGATTCACAAACATGACACTAGTAAAACTACCCACACTTAACTTATTTTCCAGTTGGTCCGTAATCATTTCAACATTGATCGTATGTTAGTAGATAGTTTGTTTACATGTTTAAGTGTAGACTATACTTTCGTTTACGTAGTGTCTACAGGAGTATCACTCTCTATGCTGTAGATAAGTGGATATGTTGAGGATTTCTGGTTAGTTTATTTTGTTTTCTTTCTGTTCAATTTATGGAGTAATTCACCTATATCTGCACATCTTACATGTGGGTTAACTAGTTCTATTTATCGTAGGGGAGTTACATACCGGTGTATACACGTTCATGTCGTATTTACATAGCCATGACATGTAGAAATGCTACTGCTATATAGTGTACATGCAAAGGTCAAAATCGAGCGTGTGGTTTAACTACTTTATTTATATACTTGATATGTTCGCGGTGGAAGGTTTGATTGAACGAACTTGAACATTACAATTCATACCACTGAGCTTCTGTAGATTGTCTGCCTCCGCTAGTACATCGGTGTTGTTGATGTCTGGTTTCTTTTAATTCAGTACTACCTGCGTACATGTACACTAGGCTATACAACGACTGCGTCACGCACCTGTTTCTGCTTAATTGTGTTAATTAGTAATTGTACACGGACCAGAGGATATGTTAACATTACTTTACACTTAGGTGGTAGCTGAAAAGTGAATTCCAACCAAACAAACTAATTATAACTTGTAATAGTTTTAACAGAGAATAAGTAGTATATAAAGGATTCGTTACAATCGCTTTGCAGACAGTTGTTGTATACGTATACAGTACAAGGCTCGTACCGTAAACCGACCGCACTGTTTCATCTAAAATTATATTATTGATAAAACAGGTGTGTTTCGCCTCGACTCTGGTATTGTTTCCAATATAACGTTGCAATCAATTAAACTGCCAGATTATCTACGCGGCGGTACCAGCCAGTAAACATTACATACACACTTTCCTATCGTAAAATGCATCAATTTCCTACATTTAGTATGAATTAAAGTCATGTCATGTCAAACTACAGTCCAGGCTTTATAAACGACAGGTGTGGCTGACCTTGATTCCTTGTTGATTAAGGCAGTTATTGAACGCTACATAATGCGAGTGTGGGACAGAGAAAGGAGAGAGAGAAACTGGGAGAGAAAGAGAAACAGACAGACAGAAACAGAAGAGAGACAAGCAGAGAGAGAGAAATGGAGAGATAGAGACAGACAGACAGACAGAAAGAAACAGAAGAGAGACAAACAGACAGAGAGAGGGACAGCGAGAGAGAGAGAGAGATAGAAAGTGAGAGAGACAGACTGACATACAGAGACAGAAGAGAGACAAGCAGAGACACAGAGAGAGAAAGAGACAGACATATAGACAGACAGAAAGAAACAGAAGAGAGACAAACATACAGAGAGAGAGGGACAGAGAGAGAGAGAAAGGGGATATAGAAAGTGAGAGAGAGAAACTGACATACAGAGACAGAAGAGAGAGAGAGAAAGAGAGAGAGAGAGAAAGATAGAGGGAGACAGAGAGAGGGAGATGGGAGAGAGGATAGCAAGACGAAGAGATGAACGGGCACATACAGTCAAAAGTTTTCAGAGAGTAATACACGGACTCACAATAAAAGTATCCACTTTTAATGTATGTTTGTTAGTGGACGTACCTTTCGTAGTTGTATTCACCCGACAGAACTCTCCGGGCACTGTTTGCATGTTTAACCAAATGTCTGTATCACTGAAACCGAATACATGTACTGCATTTCGTGTTGCGGTTTTAGTTTGCGTTCTTGGTAAAACCGGATTGTCGATTGAATTTCGTGGGAAACATCTATCGCAACTCATCGTTGTTTGTTTTACTTATGTATGAAGCCAATTTTAGCGTAAATATGCTCCATTTTTAATTAAATCTCCAATGGCTGTTTTTTTTATCGTCGAAATACAATTTTTTTTATAGATTTGTAGATATATATCTTTATATTCAGTTTCGGATAACGATACACAGATGTTTTAATGAGCTTGGGGTACTGTGTAATCTCGGACACATGTGGGTTGTATGAGTAGTACATTACACGAACATGTAGGTAACTTAACAAATCATCTCTAACTACTACATTCGTACATGTCACATCACAGTGTACTTTATCTTTGATCCATTCTGTACCAGATTAGAGTTTCTAGGACAAATGTTTGCGTTGCTGTATGATACCGCACTTTATAAAACGTAATAGTATGTAAGTCGCACGATGTCTGGTATACTTAGCGGTAATCGAGAAACATATATATTCGTTTGTGTAGTTGAGAACGTTTGAAAACTGCTTTATTGTCAATGTATTTTGTTTTCACCCGGCAGTGTGCATACATAACATGTAGCTGTATTATTTATCAATCTGAGTACATTGATCTGAAACTACATCAGCACAGCTTATTGAAGGAACTATTCTAATGATGCGTACATGACGCTAACTCAAGATAAGTGTTTTAAATGTTGACAGAAGACACTATATACATATCAAGATTAATTATCGGGGCTCCATATTGCCTTACATTGTACATCTTTCTAGAACAGAAGTTAAAACATATCTTGTATGGTGAAACACTGTGCTCACTAGTTTTGTTTGAATCGCACCCTGAAGCAATCGTTACAGGACTCTTTCTTAAATATACAGGTATTGTTACAAACAGTTTTGGAATTATCACGTTTGTTTCATGTGCACCGTTCTCTCCAGTTAGCATACGGTTTCTATATTGTACTGTTTATATTCTTTGTAATTTATTTGTAGGATTTCGACGAGTCTTGACACTGAACGGTTCTAGCAGTGCATGTACAAGCGTGTTATACAGTACAGGGTGAGATAATCTGTTGACATACGGGCGGACAACCATAGAGGAATTAAGATGGAGTTTTTCACGGCAGTGGAACTTTTTACACAGGTCATTACATATGTGATGATTGCAGCTGGAGTGTGAGTACAGTTTACAGTTTATTCGTTACACTCAGCATATGTACACATATGATATGAGGAGAAACAAACATAACATACAAACATATTTTAGTACGCTTTAATTACATGGGAGCTTCTTTGTACATATTAACGAGTATAATTAACAATGTTAGCGAACTGGAGACTGTGTGCATGGTTTACTTGGAGCGCACGAGTAATCATGTCCTCATTTCGGTTTAGAGACAACTCTTTAAAGGTGAATTTTCGCTCAGAATATTTATTTTTTTATTCATCAGTACTCCATAGCCACCAAGTACTTATGACATAATGCCATTGTGGAATATATAGACAACTCCTATAGCCTAGTAACCATAAACCGAATTTGTCAAAACTAATATTTAACGGGTGAGTCATAAATAATTTTAGTCAGCTTGCAAAGCATTTGAAAGTAGGAAAGCTGATGTTGTGTCGTAATTTCGTCCAAAATCAACACAGATTCCTTCATGAGAAGCATTTATTGTTATATATGTATGCTAATTTCTTAAAATATTTTTTTATGAAATTAATTAATTGAGAACGAAAGGGCACCTTTAACTAACTTGGATTATGATGACTGATCCCCGATTGTAATAGCATTTTCTCCCAACTATAACTAAACGTGAACATTGCCGGTTTCATGTACATTTTGGCATTTAAACCACTGAACTATTTTGATATAGTATAGTAATGTGTTGCCACGGTCATAGTAATATAGTCGTTGATATTTGAGAAAACAACTTTATAAGCATTTAACCGATACGAATGAAATAAATACCTACGCAAAAGGGATCGAACTGAAAAAAATAGCAGACATATAAAATATAGCACACCGAACTAGTATGCATCGGTCAGTAAGAAACAAGGGGGATAATCTGTGTTGAACTATAACGTTTTCGTGTTTGATTTACCTCCCTTTATGGCTTGTTTTATTAATCATGCTTAACTTTGTGAATGGCGAATTGTGCACAACTCTCGACAGTGTCTCAGTATTTTTAAAAGTTGTGACGGTGTACATTTTTATGATGTGCTTAACGTTATGTTTATCATTAGTATTGCAGTTACCAGTGTATAATGAATGTATATGTATTAAAATGAATTTAATGAATTCATTTACCAATCCCGTCTCTTGTTAATCGCAACTGAGTACTAAGTGATGATTTGTAAGTGCAGATGGTTTTCTCACATGACTAAAGTACCATGCTAAGCCCAGACGTTATTTGAACGTTGAATTCATCGACACACAGACGAACGGAAAGCCAAGTAAGCTTTCAAGACAGACTGCTTGTATTTTGGCCACTAACTAATCACAAGAAATAATTGTTATTTTCAGGCCATCATGTTTATCAATGTTACAAACCAAGGTTACTAGAGGTGTGCCATATCCATTCTTCTTGACGGGAACAGTGAAGTGAGTATACAGTACAACGGTGTCAGTTACTTCCCTTACATATAGTCTGCTTGCCAGGGCAGATCATTTCGTAGGAGATTGCCTTAGATATATGCACCATTTGTAGTTATCGATACCTGTATATTGAATACGAGCAGTGAAATACTCTATGGTAGGTTAGTTAAGTTTAAACAGCATATACAAATTACAAGTACAGTATTTCGGGTAGGTTATCGTTGAATAATGGTGTACACTTGTAACGTGTTTGATCTATATTTCACTAATCCTAGGATAGCTTTACGAATGTTGTATTTAGTGATACGAAACAGATATCAAAATAGAAAATGTTAAAGCTGTTATTAGAAGTTATTTTTCATTGTTCTTACTGTGGTATGGTTGTTGTTTTCAGTGCCGTGTTGGGTGTAGGGTATGGTATCATGGTAGCGAACCCCACGTTTATACAAATCAACAGTATCTCTACAGCCTTTAACACATTCTATATAGGATCATATATTTATTGTTCTACAAACAAAGTAAGTCAAACTAGTTTCTCGTAGACCATATATATGTTATGATGTATATCATTGTATTTTGGATGTTGTTTGTTCGTATTTTTTGTTTGTTTTGTTTTCTCTTTTTTGGAGGTGAGATGATAACTGATGTTTAATATAGTTATACTTGGTATCTATACTGTTATATATAAATAGCTAAGAATCATAAGATAAGTACATGCTCCAATCCTTAAAGACGGCTTTGGGTTTCTAGGTTGTTATATCACCAGTGGACTAATCAGTGCCAATGACAGTTTCCCTTTAGGTTTCTAACACAGTTGCCTCCCTTATACAGTATATTTCTAGTAGCTGTACTATATGAAACTATGCGTGCGTATGAGTTTAACTTCCTCAACATATCAAGCTAGTGAAACTAATTAAAACTTGTATTTGGCGGCTAATGCATGTATACTTTTGCTAATAATCAAACCTAGATCTATATGATAATGTATGAAACACTTGTACATGATCCTGTGTATAATACTGACTGTGCATGGTGATTCCTAGTTTGTTACATTCGCTACTACGTAACAATCAATCAGGTTAAACATAACGAGGTCGTTCTCTCAATTGTGTCTGTAAGTCGAAGACAGGTTTCTACACATTTTGATTCCAACCTTTTGGCAGTTGAATCAATCATTATGTCTGCTGTCTTGTTTTCTTATCACGAGCTGTCATCATTACCACAGCTATGCGAGAGACACGACGTTCTGTTATAGAGCTGGTATAGTTCAGGTATTATCCCTGAAAATAAAAGGTTGCTATAGGCCGCGGCTCCTCATTGTCAAACCTGTGTCACGAATCATTTGACATTTCCTATTGACTAATAATCGATTAATTGTTGTGTTGTCACAGAGGAAAATGATGGATTTTAAGAAATCTACATTCTTAGTGACAACCACCCCTGTTCTTGGCCGCTCTTGTAAGTCACGTGGTTCAACTGCTACACTTAACTATGACTTATGATTTCTGATTGGCTGAAGCTAAATTAGCTAGATGATGAAGCAGTGTTGTGGCAATAGTGTGCTCTTGTCGCGACTTGCGATAATGTGTACATGCGTGAAGACAGCTGGGCATTAATTCCTTCGGATGATTCTGCAGATTGTTAACCGAATTTATTCTATTTTTGAAAATAAAACATACATGTTATCACAACTGGTATATTGTCCTCTCTACCACGTGTTTTTTCTAGCATGGTATTTCATTTAACAAAAACCTTACAGAAGTACTGACATACTGAAACACGAATCCATCCAAAAAACGTTCTTTGTTAGTAATTATGTGTCTGGGGGTATTAGTCTAAATCATCACAGGTCACATGGTGTACACTGTATTGTGCTGGTTTGTTGAATAACCTGTTGACCAAAACTACAATGAGAAAACACCGTTTATAAGTACGTTTAAACTGATTAGTGAAGCTGACTTGTAAATCCAGAGTTCACGAAAAGCAGACATAGTCGGCTGTTGCACAAGCTGATTAGTACAATTAACTACCATACTTTGTTTCTTCCTATGATATTTAATACTTAATGTTGTGTTTTCGCAAACTATCACCTATCATCCCATGGTTTCAGCACACAATACCACAACCTCATTGTTATAGGAACAATTGGGAAAAGTTGGAACGTACCGTTTAATAACGTATTCATCCTTTCCTGTATTCCAGAGTCTTCCATTAAAGCAGTTGAGTGTATGTGGTTCGTTCTTGGCAGCTGTGTATATCTATGTGACTAAGATGGTCAGCGACGAGACCCGGATGGACAATATGGGTTCCATTATGCTAACATGTACCACTATTATGTTGCTTACACCTTTTATAGATGTGGTAAGTATAGGCATTATAATCATTATCGTCGTCGTCGTCGTCGTCAACATCACCACCACCACCACCACCATCATCTTCGTCGCCATCATCACAAGTATCATCACTACCACCTCCACCAACACCGTCACCACCTTAATAATAATCATCGTAACCATTACAATTATCATCAGCATCATCAACATGATCATCATCATTAACAGATGCAACAGCATAATCATCATCCATGTCATTTGTGTTTGAAGTGATTTTGAGTGTTCGTGTCATTTCGTCATTTTCTGTGATCCAATCGAATTTCCCAATGTCGTTTTGCGTCAATTCATCGAAAAAGCACCACCGAAGACAGTCAAATGTCGTTTAATTCTACCATTTGTTATATGTACTTTTCACTTGCGTTGAAGCTAGCTCTCACTTTCAACTAAGTTCCCTCTAATTACTTGTTTGTTTTTAAACGTTTAAGACTACACTTCCCCTACCTTAGCAACCTCGGTCACATTATAAGTCGCATGTCACACACGTTCATGTTTTAGATAAAACTACACTTCCATGAACTAAAAAGTTAACTTGTTAATCAATGTGTTCTTACACCGTAACCTCATAATTATCATTTAACTGTTGAGTGTTATGGTCGAGTATTACATACGTACTAAATGTTTCAGCTGTTAGTAGAGTTAACTCAAAGTGTACGTGTTACGACATTTATTACTTTTCTTGCTAATGAATGAATAAATCAAATTTGGAAATGCATGTCGATTTCTACTTCATTATTTGAAAGTCACAGTAGTCTCAGATTTTGAGAGACATACATACATGGTGCCCGATCTCAAAACAGAAAACAGTAACATTCGGGAACCAGACTACAACTACACAAATACCGAAGTTCACGAGTTAGTACCACCCATGGGTCTGAACACTAAACTTTGACAACAAGTTGAACACAAGTTTGCAAGCTGAAGTGGTTTGTCAGTGGTACAACCGAGATCGTATTTCTTAAAAGGCTAGTACAAGACCATAGGAGTTCGGTCAAAAGCAATGTATGCATATACACAGCGTGTTTACATACCTTTTTATTACCAACTAAACACACGTTCAACTGTACAGCTATATAGGACATTTAAGAGATACGCACCAAGTGGCGCTCGTTTCATAAAGATCCTATAATTACACTATTGTAGTATCGTAAGTAAGTGATTTCCGATAAAGGTTAAGACCGTTTCATGAACGTCCTCGTAACTAAGCTACACTTATGATTAGTGCAGGGGGGAGAGAAAAGATTGGACCATAGGCTTGAAGTATATGGCGTGACACTCCGTGCACCTGCTATATCCGCACATGGTACACAACTTGGCCGCCAAAACAAGAAAGCGTATCGGGTTAATAATTACCAATAGTCAAACCACATACATGCGACATTTCACTGTTTTTTACAGTATTAACCCATTTGAACACATATGTTTATCATTTCTAGTATTTTAACTGTCGCAGAAGTCGGTAGCAATGACATTTACGATAGTGTTAGTAGTTAAGCGAGTGATAGATTTAGATTTACGTGAATTATTTGCAATATATTAGTTAAGAGAACGTTCATGAAATGGTAAATCTTAGTTACGCTAGCTTAAGTGATGATATTGTACGTAAGCTATGTTTATGAAACGGGCCGTAAAAGAGCTTAAGGTTATACTGGTTTACTTATATTTTTATTGCAGAAACGTTGTGTAGATGAGAAAAGTGGTGCCAGTCTGTCAGTTGTCATGCTTGTTGCCGGCTTCATGTGTTCTAGTGCCTGGTTACTGTACGGATATTTGCTCAAAGATTTCTACGTATATGTAAGTACATGTAGCAGATTTTACTTGCACAACTTCTTTAACTAAACCAGCTTAACTAGATCCACCATACAACATAAATGTAGCTTCACTATAGAAAGGAGTATCTCGTTTGCTTATTAAAGATGGACTTTCGCTAAAAAAAAAGCATATTAACCTGTACTTCACAGTCACAAAGAACTGATGTAATAATGCCCTTGTGGAATATATAGACAACGGAACTGGATCCTATAGCCTAGCAATCATATAACCAAATCATCAAAAATATTATTGAACGGTTCAGTCATAAAATAATTTTAGTACTTGCGGGCAATTTGAAAGTAGGAAAACCAATGTTGCGTTGTTTTTTCTTACAAACTTAACACAGATTCCTTCATAAGAAACATTAATTATAATAAAGTTTGCTAATTTCTGAAAAAAAGTAGGAAATTAATTAATTGGGAACGAAGGGGCAACTGACGTCACGTTTTAAAGATACCTCTGGAACTGAGTTGGGAAAACGTAGAACTAATCGTCAATATTTCCTAGTATGTATTCAAAATGGTAGATCTTTTCTGCAAACCAATAAAGATAACATCATTAAACAATGCACAATGATACCAGTTATCAAATGCTCAAAGAAAACCTCTTCTACTCCTACGTTATATTTGAAGCTGTCACGTTTTTAACAAGATATAGATAATCGTTGTTTCTATTCCAACAATCAGTTCTTTATTATAAGCATCACGACTTTCCTATACAATATGTGCAGTCGTGAATGTGCTGCAATTTCATGATAAGTCGGTGATCTCCTTGCAGACTTGAATTCTCATAAAGCAGCTATTGTAAATGTCCTTTGTAGCAAACTTACGGGCACATATATCCTAATGCAGTATGATATTCCTCCATAAATTAAGTTTTAATGGTTCTGACATTCTGCTTAATAGTTCCAGACATAATAAATTCGACATTTAGCCAGATAGATAGACTAATAAACAGCTTTTTTAATAGCCAGTGAGTCAGTGATGCAATGTGACAGATACGTTACGTGACCCCTGTAATAACTAGGAACCACCTGTCAATGTCGAGTCTATAATTCCTATTTAAACTCTTTCTGGCACGAGACCATTCGATCTTAATTGACAGGTGCTCTCTTATGACGTAACGGTTCCATTACGGTCATCATTTTTACCATTTAAACTATGTCATCCAAGGACAATGTTTAGACACGTGCTATTCTTATGTATTTGATATTTTATTTGTCTATTTTCATTGCGTTGTAGACATTGCTCAATGCTAAGTTTCTATAATTGCGAACGTGTATAGCCCCTTTGTTTCGTACCTATATTTGGCAGGGACACACCATTCGACCACTAAATATACAACATAAAACCAACATTCATTGTAATACAACATAGCTCAGCACTTTATTTTCTCAAAACTGACAGAAAACCAACTGTTAGATAGAACTAAAAAAGTAAATGATAACATCTGGCATGGAAACCCTTTGTAATCGGAGATGTCATTAGCCGTTGACTTGTGGTGGGGATGAACAAATGAATGACCACGCCGAACCGACACAGTCCAACGCAAATAAAAACTCTGGTAAAAGAACTACACGAAAAGCGTAGTCCATGACGTCACTGTTTCAACATGATCAATCAGATTAACAAAACGACGAAATCATCCCCAAATGCTAACTCGGATTTATCTTTACTAACTTGTATACAAAGTACAGTTTATGACTAAGTATAAATCGCGTGCGCATTGTTGTATGGGTCTATATATATGCGTTCTGGTTCATGAAATAACTTAATCTTTCTTTGTTAGAGTTGATGCTAGACACTTGGGGAAAAACTCTCTCGTGTTTAACCTGTAAATCAAACAAATGTCTAGTGCCATAGTGGAACATGTTGCTATATTGTTGTATCTTTTGTCCAGAGTTTAGATGTAAATTACTTCCGTCGTCATGTTGTGACACAGGTCATTTGTTAACATGGCAACATTTTAACTGTTCTGTCAAATGTATGAACTGTTTGTTAAATGGTTAAAATGTTTATTAAATGTTGAAAAGGTTAAATGTGTCTGTACTTACGTAACCTGGACATACACACACAAAAACTCGACGAATGTCTAGATACGGGCTAAGATATATTTGGTAAGAACACAAATTACAAAAACACGTGCACTATTTACTTTACGTTGTCTTAAATATGAGGTTAAATACGGACCAAATAAAGTGATTAATGCTATAACGTTTTTAATGAAATTGAACAAAGGAAGTATGTAGGAACATTTCGTACTCACTCTTCGAAGTGCTGTAGAGAGATTTTGAAACAATCGTCCAAATAGTACAAACAAGACTGACCTATATTTAAAGAGGTCCTCACATTAGTTTTGACTGTGTTTACGTCGGACTACATGCATATAATCGTAACCTCATATTAAATTATTTTATATAAGTGTGTATTCGTACCCTTATCAGTTTAGCAACATAACATGTGATTGAGAGCAACATAACATGTGATTGAAAGCAACATAACATGTGATTGAGAGCAACATTATATGTGATTGAAAGCAACATAACATGTGATTGAGAGCAACATTAAATGTGATTGAAAGCAACATAACATGCGATTGAAAGCAACATAACATGTGATTGAGAGCAACATAACATGTGATTAAGAGCAACACAACATGTGATTGAAAGCAACATAACATGTGTTTAAGAACAACATAACATGTGATTGAGAGCAACATAACATGTGATTGAAAACAACATAACATGTGATTGAGGGCAACATAACATGTCATTGAGAGCAACATAACATGTGATTGAGAGCTGCAATTGTGTCATTGTTGTGTTATTATAAATAGTCTTGTGAAGTCTGTTTTACATGGTACGTGTTAGGCTCTCCGAATATGTACTAGTGTATATTGTATCAGTAACACTGGGTCGGATTTGGAAATGATCAGCAACACTAACTTCCACCAACACCATACCAATTAACAAACCAATGCATGTTATAAGTTATGCAGTGTGTATTCAACCTGGAGCTTCTTGTAATGGATTGTTATCTTAGTATTAACGTGTTTTAGAACAAAAAACATGCATATTTAACAAACTGACACACGTTAAAAATACAGACAAAAATGTTAAAGAAAAATGAAACGGAAGATTTCACAAAGGTCATGTTATTAAAACAAGCATTAACTGTCAGAATGTCAAATTTTGGCTTGAACTAATTGTTTTAATACAAACGGTTGTGTCACACTTAGTTTATGGCCGTTTTGTGGTCATTTTGTCTTCCTCAAACTATTTGTTATTTATTCGTCTATTTTGTAAGGGTAAGACTACTAACGTAAAATCGTGATACACTTAAACTGGAAGTAGCCACGTATTTTAGGTAATAGGCATTTTTGAATAACCGAATTTGCTACAAAGACAGTTTTTATTACGTTTTGTATATTTGTTACCATTATGTAGCCTATAAAGATAACCCGTACTTCTATATTTAGTGTTTTCGTTTAAACCTTAATGAGTTGGGTCAATCAAAGACTCGCTGACCAGTGTAATGTAGAATTAAATCGCCAATTATTGTCAGACAGGATGTATGTTATATACCAATTTCTACTTCATTTCCTGTTTGACAAGAGAACAATGAAAAACTGGCAGCATGTAGACAGTGGAGCCAATAAATGTTTGCTGTAAATGTTCTAGCATTCCGCAGATCCTTCGACTTCATAATGCCGGGTTTTATCATAATTCAATTGCTTGGTATGTGTAGAGTGCCCGTATGTAGAGTGCCTTAGACTACTATAGCACATGCCGTATTGTTAGCCCACACTTATTCATGACAAATCTTAGATCTACACATAATGGCAAACGTTCAATGACATTTAAAGAAAGTTTTCGAAATTCATTTATGAAAATAGAAACCTCACTTTTAACCAAATTAAAGCTCTTTTGTTCATCCACATGAATCTTCTGGAGTCACCTGCCTTAGTCATCCATTTGATGTTCGTACCCAATCCGGCTCGTCATTGCGTCCTTGAACTATTTGTAGTCTATATATGTATGCGTTTAATTTAAACCAATTTCTCAATGTAGCACTGTTTTCACCACTATATGACATAGATAGAACGTCAAATAATGTTACTGCAAGTAGTCGAAATGTAAACACAAATCAAGCTATAAATAGACTACACGTGTCAAACATCCTTAGAATTCCATGCGCTTTAGTAACCACGATCACATTTGCGTATGCACAGCTGAGAAGGTCTGATGTAACATAAGCTGGGTTGACATTTGTGGTAATTTCGGATTGACATTTGTCCTGTCAGAATTTCAGGAACTATTCCTTTTTAAGAATCTACTTAGTATCTTGCCAAATGAATCTATGATACACCGTCTTTGGCAGCATCGCATCTTCAGGCTTCGAATAAATTAAGAATAAACGTATCAAACATTAGCATAAACATGAGCGACTTGGCATCTTCTGTGTTTGTTTATAACGCTATTTGACAAGCGCTTATGTCTCATTTGAAAAATACGGAAAATTCAAATTAGTGCCACAATTATAATATTCTACATACTAAACTCTATTAATTTAGTATAATACCATGTGCGGTTCTATGCATACCGTATATTTCGAATTCTTCAAACAACAGACATGTTAAACTATAGACAACAATGGTTAAATAGGCTGCTAGAGAGGTATGAACGTTCCTTTACAAGCGAAGCACCTGTTACACCATGAAGGCAATATCAAAGGGTTTAGTAACTCTGTTCAAAACTAAAGACGTCGCTTATGGAATGCTTGAGTGTTTACCATGTGTAGCGATATCACAATGCTGTATGTTCGATCAATACAGAACTTGATTACGGACGTCCGCATAATAAATATACTTTGATTTTAAAATGCAGTGGTAACTATTTAAACGAAATGAGAACCAGATTGAGCACTCATTTGATACAGCAATACAGAAATCGAACAACAATGTCACCCGCACATATATCGTACAGAAATCGAACAACAACGTCACCCGCACATACATCGTACAGAAATCGAACAACAACGTCACCCGCACATACATCGTACAGAAATCGAACAACAATGTCACCCGCAC